>TARA_R110002012_G_scaffold96501_7_pt1 | contig 29795 bp, 25 predicted proteins | sample TARA_R110002012 | Tara Oceans TARA_R110002012 (sample SAMEA4396515) | marine metagenome | biome: Westerlies Biome; feature: [DCM] deep chlorophyll maximum layer (ENVO:01000326); material: water (ENVO:00002006), including particulate matter (ENVO:01000060) such as... | depth 40 m | reverse complement strand
ACATATACATCAATAACTTAGCTAAGTTTCCTACCATCCCAGCCAACACACTTTGAATGAAGAATGCTACCAACCGGAGCACCCCGCGGCCGCAAATTCAGCTGTTTTATGCACTTCTGTAGCGCGAAGAAAATGTTGGCAGAAAAACGAAGCTTATTTGTCAGCAATATTGTTCACGCTACAATAGCCCTGCCAGAACTCTTAGGTCCCCCCTTCTCGTTGCTTATACTTGACGTGAGGGAAGGGCGTTAATCACCCCTAATGAACTTAACGGATGGAACATCTATCCCCATCTGTTGTTGGGTCACGGCAATGATACGGCACGGAGCTTTGCCTCCGCTATACGCTGTGAACGGAATTGAATTAAAAATAAGGACTGCTTTCAATGAAAATTCTTATGGTACTTACCTCGCATGACCAACTAGGCGATACGGGCAACAAAACCGGTTTTTGGCTCGAAGAATTTGCCGCTCCCTATTACGTTTTCAAGGATGCAGGGGCCGACATTACACTTGCCTCTCCAAAGGGCGGGCAACCCCCGTTGGACCCGTCCAGCGACGGGGAAGATTCGCAAACCGACGATACCAAGCGGTTCAAATCCGATGATGCGGCACAACGCGAATTGGCAAATACAGTCAAGCTCGACACGGTTTCTGCCGATGACTACGATGCGGTCTTTTATCCCGGTGGCCACGGCCCACTTTGGGATCTGGCAGAAGATGCACACAGCAAAGCGCTGCTCGAAGGTTTCGCAGCCAAGGATCGTCCCATCGCGGCGGTTTGTCACGCGCCTGCGGTATTCAAGCATGCAAAGGGCACCGACGGAAAATCAATCGTGTCGGGCAAGACAGTGACCGGTTTCACCAACACCGAAGAAGAAGCGGTTGGCCTGACCAATGTGGTTCCGTTCCTGGTCGAAGACATGCTAAAATCCAATGATGGTAACTATCAAAAGGGTGATGACTGGGCTTCGTTTGTCGTGACAGACGGTAAGTTGGTGACAGGGCAAAACCCAGCATCTTCGGCAGAAGCGGCGCGTAAATTGCTTGCGCTTCTTTGATCTAATAACATCATCGGGGGGAACGCCCCCCCGATGTAACGCAAATGCTGTTCGGCTTCGAACAAGTGGACCGACATTTAACGCCACGTCGCGAATGAGAAATGTCGAGCCACCCATTATTGCGGTCGTCGCTTTGGCGCTAGCAAAACAGCAGGAATATTTCTGCCAGAACGATCTTGGCATGTGCCGCCTCAGACGCTAATACAAAATTTCCCGGTCGCAGCCTACCCGGGTATCAAAACAAGGGTCATAGAATGAAAACCATCGTCGTCTGCTCTGGCGGACTTGATTCCGTTTCGCTTGCACATATGGTGGCAAACGAAAACCATCTTACGCGTCTTGTGTCTTTTGATTACGGACAACGGCACCGTAAAGAACTTGATTATGCAGCTTTATGCGCCAAAAGGCTTGATGTTCCGCATGACATAATCGACCTGCGCGCTATCGGCGGTGCGCTGTCGGGGTCTGCGTTGACCGATGATATCGAAGTACCCGATGGGCATTACGCAGAAGAAAGCATGCGCGTCACCGTGGTGCCGAACCGGAATGCCATCATGTTGACCATAGCCTTCGGCGTTGCAGCGGTTCACGGCGATCAGGCGGTCGCAACAGCGGTTCACGGGGGCGACCATTTCATTTACCCAGATTGCCGACCGGGTTTTGTGCAGGCGTTTGAAAAAATGCAAAAAGCCGCTTTTGAAGGATATGCCGAGGCAACGTTGTATACGCCTTTCGTGACCCGGACCAAGGCCGATATTGTTGTGGCTGGTCATCGCTACAACACACCATTTGCAGATACTTGGTCATGCTATAAGGGCGGTGCCTTGCATTGTGGTCGGTGCGGCACCTGCGTGGAGCGCCGCGAAGCGTTCCATCTGGCGGGCATTCATGATCCGACGGATTATGAAGATCCTGATTTCTGGTCCAAGGCAATAGCGGCAAAGGGTGCGACCAATGTATAGGATCAGTAAAGAGTTTCACTTTTCGGCTTCGCATCAACTGGCGCATCTTCCACAAGACCACCAATGCGCCCGGTTGCACGGCCATAACTATATCGTCGTAGTAGAGCTTGCCTCGGATCAACTCAATTCGGACGGGTTCGTGCGGGACTATGGGGAGCTGAAGGCGTTCAAGACCTATGTCGACGAAAACTTTGATCACCGCCACCTGAATGATGTGATGACGGCCCCGTCGACCGGAGAAAACATGGCCCGGTATTTCTATGACTGGTGTGCAGCGCTTTGGCCTGAAACCGCAGCGGTAAAGGTAAGCGAAACCCCAAAAACATGGGCGGAGTACAGGCCGTGAGCAAACTACGTATCGCGGAAATCTTTGGCCCCACGATACAAGGCGAAGGCGCTTTGATCGGTGAACCCACCGTGTTCGTACGCACCGGGGGGTGTGATTATCGCTGCGCTTGGTGCGACAGCCTTCACGCTGTAGACACGGCGTACCGACGAACGTGGATGCCCATGACGTCGGATGCGGTCTGGGAACAGATTGTGCAACTGTCACATGGCAAGCCGCTGACGGTTTCCCTTTCGGGGGGCAATCCGGCCATTCAGGATTTCAGCCAGGTCATCGCGCTTGGCCATGCGAAAGGGTATCGGTTCGCCTGCGAGACCCAAGGTTCGATCGCAAAGCCGTGGTTTGCCGATCTTGATACATTGGTGCTTAGCCCCAAACCCCCTTCCAGCGGCGAAACGGTGGACTGGAAGGTGTTCGATGCTTGTGTGAACGCCTCCGGTCCAAAGACGTCGACCGTGATGAAGATCGTGATCTTTGACGATCTCGACTACACTTGGGCGCAAGACGCCGCCGCGAGATACCCCGGCTTGCCGCTATACTTGCAGCCCGGGAACCTTCAGGTCGATCCAACGATAGCTGTGGCCCCACAGAACCTATCGGATAAATTGTTGTGGCTGGTCGAAAAGGTCATGGCTGATAACTGGTTCGCACCGCGTGTATTGCCGCAGCTTCACGTCATGCTTTGGGGCAACAAACGCGGGGTGTGACCCCGATAAAAGGAGTATCTGATGGAAACGATATATAGTGATCTGAAACAGCTGGGTGGACAGACGGAATTGCCGGCGTCGCCTGAACAGGCGACCCTTGAGCGGGTGGCAAACCCGCAAGCAGATATATCGTACTGCGTTCGTTTCACCGCGCCAGAATTTACATCCCTATGCCCCATGACCGGACAGCCAGACTTTGCACATCTGGTGATAGACTATGTGCCTGACGGATGGCTGGTCGAATCCAAATCACTTAAGCTGTTCCTTGGCGCATTCCGTAATCACGGCGCGTTCCACGAGGATTGCACGGTTTCAATTGCGCGCCGGCTGGTGGATTTTCTCTCTCCGCGTTGGCTGCGTATTGGTGGTTACTGGTATCCACGCGGGGGCATTCCAATAGATGTGTTCTGGCAAACCGGTGCGGTACCAGCCGATGTCTGGATCCCTGATCATGGCGTCCCCCCCTATCGCGGAAGGGGTTAGGCATGCTTAACCGGTTCCGCGATTTCGGGGCGGGTTCAGACTGGGACCGGTGCCCGTCTGCGGACGCTTATCAATAACCCGACCGTCAGCAGGGCGAGCGCAAACATCCCGATGGTGCTTAGGGTTTCCCCAAGGATCACCGCCCCCAGCACCCCGCCTACACCGGGAACCGCGGCCAAAATCGACGATGTATTCGCGTTGCCGATCTGGCGTGAGGCGTGTGCGATAAAGAGCAGGCCAATCAGATTGGGTACGAAACCTTGGTATACCGCCTGCAATAACAATGGCCCCATTGGCGCATCCGCCAAACCAGAGGGCAACCAGATCGCCCAAATTGGCAGATAAAGCGCCGCGTTAACCACAGTTCCGCAAAAGATGATCTGCATCGCGCTAAGCTGCCATCGTTCTGAAAGAATGACATAGAACGAGAAAAACACTGCACCGATGACAAACAGGACATCACCGATCCAAGCCGTTTCGGTGGTGGTCGTCGTGCCATCCCACGCTAGGACGACCGCAGAAACCAAGATCAGCGCAGCGCCGACAATTTGCCGTGGGGTTGGGTTTTTGCGAAGCAGAACTATCCCGATCACGATCCCGACGAGCGGCAGTACTCCGTTCATGAAAATACCACCATGCGACGCAGGTGCATAAATAAACCCGGTAAAAACGCTTAAAATATAAACCGGTCCGAGAATGAACGAGAGGATTGCAATTTGTGTCAGGGCCATGCCCCGCCAAGGTTTATAGTAAAGACATAGCGGCACAGCCAGCAGCGACGCCAACCCGTAACGCATCGCAGCTAAATCATAGATCGTAAGCCCGCTTTGATTTGCGACACGGCTGACGATCAGCCAAAACGACCAGACAAATACGATAGACCAGGCTGCGGCATAGCCAGAGACTTGGGACGGGGAGCTAGTGGTCATCTGCTAAGCCAATTATTGTAAATACCATTCCCGACATCAGTAGGAACTGCATGAGAGAGGTGCAAGGGCCGCTATCTTTACCAGCACGTGTGAAAGCGTGCCCCGGGTGCCGGAATGATACCGCGACTTCAGCCCAACGCAGCCTTTGTCTGTCACGTCGCATGCTGCCTGTTCGCAAACGCAAATAATGGATTTATCTAACAGTAAAAAGCGTTTGAACGCTGGGTCAATAGTATTGACGTTACTTGCGATCTGTTAAATAGACAGCTTTGCATCGTCCTCATCTACAAACCTACTATGCCTGCCCCACCCGTCACCGACGGCCCAGTTAAACCGCTCTTATTCCTTATCTACCGTCATCGGCGGCAGAAAAACGTCAAGCCTGCATTTATGAGATCATTTTCTGAACGGGTCGGTGCAACCCGTCTGAATTCTCATGATTCATGCTCGTACCTTATTGAACTTTTTCCCACTTTATGAATTCTGCATTGCAGCAATCCTCAGGAATCATCGTTGATGTATCGACATAACAAGTTCGGCTCGCTGTCGCGTCGGTCTTTTCTACGGGCTAGCGGTTCCGCGTTGGTCGTCACCTCGCTGTTATCGTCGCAAACCAGTGCTGCCTTAGCTGAGACACCCCAAACGGCTGTACCGTTCTCGTTTGAAAGCCTTATTCACAACGCTCGGCAACTGGCATCGCAAACCTATACACCGCCCGCGCAGGTCGGGGCACCATTTACCGATCTTGATTATGACGACTATCGTAATATCCGGTTTCGGGAACGTCATGCGCTTTGGGCAGGCCCGGCAGCTCAGGCCGTTCTGCACGCTTATCATCCGGGTTGGCTTTTTGACGGCACAGTCGCCTTGTTTGATGTATCCGATGGAATGGCTCAACCGTTACAGTTTACGTCGGATGATTTTATCTACGGCGATGCCGCCTTGGCAAAAATTCCCACAGGGACCGCGTTGCCAGGTGTTGCCGGCTTTCGGATCAATACACCTTTGAATTCGGAATATCAGTTTGATGAAACCTTGTCATTTCTGGGTGCCAGCTATTTCAGAGCCTTGGGTGCCGGGAACCGCTATGGGTTAAGCGCACGTGGCCTAGCAGTTAACACCGCGACATCTGAGCCCGAAGAATTTCCGCGTTTCTCTGCATTCTGGCTTGAAAGGCCACAAGCCGGACAGACCCAACTGATATTTTATGCGCTGCTGGAAAGTGAATCAGTCGCCGGTGCCTATAAATTCACTCTGACACCGGGACACACCACCGTTATGGATGTGGTTGTTGAATTGTTTTTTCGCAGCGATGTCGAACAGCTTGGGATTGCTCCGCTTACGTCAATGTATCTATTCGGTGTGAACGACGAGGGCGGATTTGACGACTACCGTACCCGCGTCCATGACAGCGAAGCGTTGGTCGTGAACACCGACCAAGAAACGCTTTATCGTGTGCTCAACAACCCGCCTCAACTTGCGAATTCGTATTTCACCGCGCATTCACCACGTTCATTCGGTCTGGTACAGCGGCATCGTTCATTTGACGATTATCTTGATGCCGAAGCGCGATACGAGCTGCGACCGTCACTGATAATCGAACCACAAGGCGATTGGGGCGATGGGATGATCCGTCTTATCGAAATCCCGTCTGATCTTGAGGGGAATGACAATATCGTTGCCTTCTGGACCTATGGTCGTGGTTTCAAGGCGGGCGATCATAAATCGTTGTCATATCGCATGCACTGGGGCAGTTCGCCCGCAGGTGCATCGTCTGATTTAGCTCGGGTGGCCCGTACTCTGGCAGGGGCCGGTGGCATCGCGGGGGTGAAACCGCAAACTGACCGTCGAAAGTTCGTGATCGACTTCGAGGGAGCCGTTTTCGCGACGCTATCGGCCCGCGATGTCGTCGCGGCAAACATAAATATCATTAACGGCACAGTGGCTGGTCAGGTACTTCAACGGGTCGAAGGTCATGCGGATATGTGGCGCTTGGTGCTTGAGGTAACCGCAGACGGCAAAACCGCCGTCGAGTTACGAGCAGACCTAATTACTGATGAACGAAAGCTAACAGAAACATGGACTTATCAATGGCTGAAAGAATGAATACTGCACGTTTCGCGGATGACACCGCAGATGAGGTCGATTTCGCCAGTCTCGCACCGCGTTACGCCCCGTTGGATATGCCCCGGCAGGTTCTCGAACGTGAACAGGGCCCGTCAGTTGCGGCGGTCCTAGCGCGCCTTTTCCTGCGTAATGCGTAGCACGCAGCGCCACCTTCGGCCAAACGCCACCCGCCGTGCCCGTATCGCGGCAATCGGCTTTGCATTTGCATGCGCGGTAGCAGCGGCAGCCACGCTGGCGCAGGCAGGATTGAATACCGGTTTTGACATATGGGATTTCATGGCTGTCGCTTTGATCGCGCTGACCACGGCGTGGCTTGCTTGGGGTGCGGCGCAGGCCTTTTTGGGGTTGCCTGCCCTTGAACCGCTACCGGCGTTGACGCTCGATCATACAGATTTCCCGGCAACCGCCATTCTTGTGCCGGTCTGCAATGAAAACCCGGTCGAACTATATGCGCGCCTTGTCGCGATGCGGCACTCGATGCAGGCAGAAGCCCTGCCGGTCGATTTTATTGTTCTGTCAGATACATACGACCCGGCCGCGTTGAAGCTAGAACGCTTGGCATTGGCACCGCTTTTTTCCGATGCGACTGCCCCCAACCGATTTTTCTACCGCAACCGCAAGGATCGGCACGGACGCAAAGCTGGCAATGTAGAAGATTTCATTCGCAACTCGGGCGGCGCATACGAGTACGTTGTAATTCTGGATGCCGATAGCCTGATGGAGGGGAAAACCATCCAGCATCTTGTGGCGCGTATGCAACTTGATCCAACCCTAGGGCTATTGCAGACCTTGCCGCAAATATTTGGCGCATCATCCATGTTCGGACGCGCCATGCAATTTGCAGCGAGCTTTCACTCGGCTGTCTTTGCGCGCGGGTTGGCGCGCCTTCAGGGCGGCTCAGGCCCGTTCTGGGGGCACAATGCCATTGTGCGGGTCCGTGCCCTTGCCCAGTGCTGCGCGTTACCTGAACTGTCAGGACCAGCCCCTTTTGGCGGTACCATCCTAAGCCACGACTATGTCGAAGCGGCGCTGCTGGTGCGGGGCGGATGGCGTGTTGAAATGGACCCTAGGATCGGCGGATCATATGAAGAAGGCCCCGACAACTTGTTGGCCCATGCCCGACGGGATCGCCGGTGGTGTCAGGGCAATTTACAACATATCCGGCTGCTGGGTGCCCCCGGTCTCCATGGGTGGAGCCGGTTTGTCTTTGTCCAAGGGATAATGGCTTACCTTGTTTCAGTTGCATGGGGCGCGTTTTTGGTGGTTTCTTTGCTGGCGACGGCCACCAATAGCAATCCGAATTACTTTCCAAATGCTTATCAATTGTTTCCGGTGTTCCCGGATGACAAGACTTTCCAGATTGTGGCGCTTGCCTTTGGTATCGGTGGGCTGTTGCTACTGCCCAAGATCACGATTTTCATCGAAGCGGTCACCGTTGGCCGCGCCTCGGGGTATGGTGGTGCTTCAGCGGCTCTCGTGTCGGTGTTGGCCGAAATACTACTGACGGCAATGATCGCCCCGCTGATGCTGATGTACCAAGGTCGCGCCGTCTTCGAAGTATTCGCGGGCAAAGATGGTGGCTGGCCCGCGACTGCGCGCGGCGAAGGTCGGCTGAGCTTTGGACAAAGCTGGCGGGCTGGTCGCTGGATTACACTATTTGGAATTGGCGCGACGGCGCTGATTTATGCGGTGGCCCCTGACCTTATGCTATGGTTGCTCCCGGTTTCTGTTCCGATGTCGATTGCGCCTGCCCTCATCTCGATTACGTCCCGCCCCTTGATAAGTACCGTATTTTCGACCCCACATGAGCGGCATACGCCTCCTGTTATCAGGGCCTATCGTGCTGCCTTGGCCCAGCCCTCAGCCGAGAAAGAACTATCCTATGGCACGCCCCCCCGCCCTGCCTGAGCATCTTGGGCACCGGACCTCGCGCATGGCATCTGCCCCTGCGCGTCCGCGCGATGCCCGCATCGATGCTTTTCGCGGTTTGGCCCTGATCATGATCATAATTGATCATATGCCGGGAAACCCGTGGGAGGCGTTGACGATACGCAATATTGGCTTTTCCGACGCGGCCGAAGCCTTTTTCATCATGTCCGGCATCGCGGCTGGCATCGCCTATTCACCGGCGATCATTCGCTGGCTCAACCACGATAGCAGACTGTGGGATGCCGTCGGCCCCATGTGGAAACGTGCTTGGAAACTTTATACCGTTCACATTCTGCTGACCGTCATTGCCATCGCCCTCTATGCTTGGGCTGCCGAGATGTTTCTGCGCGAAGAGTTCCGCATCGTTCACAACCTAGGCATCTTGTTTGACCGCCCCGGTCCAGCAATGGTTGGGATGGTGACGCTTGGCTATCAGATCGGATATGTAAATATTCTGCCGACGTATATGGTGTTGCTGATCATCGGCCCGGTGGTAATCGCCGCGGGGCTTTACGCACCGCGCCTGACGATCCTCGCTGCTTTTGCACTATGGCTATTCGCGGGGGCCACGCAAATTAACCTTCCGAACAACCCCGGCGGCGGAGGATGGTTTTTCAATCCGTTCACCTGGCAATTCATCTTTGTGATCGGATTGGTCATCGGGATAAGTCACCGGACCAACAGCCGATTTCTCCCTGTGTCTCCACTGATGTTTAAAGTCGCCTTGGGGTTTTTGATATTCGCATTCGCATGGCGGTATATGCCTGTGCTGGGACCTTTCATGAATCACAAGATGTCACAACTTGGCGCATTGGGTGCCCCTGCAAATATCGTGACCCATGACAAGTCAATGCTTGCGTTACCGCGCTTACTGCATGCAGTCGCGCTGGTTTATGTGCTAGCTTCGCTACCTGTTGTGTCAAAAATTTGTGCGCATCGCGCGGCGGCACCTCTGCGCCTGATGGGAAGACAGGGGCTGCTGGTTTTCGGTCTGGGAACAGCACTGGCACTGTTGGGTCAAATCTTGATGGTGATCGAACCCCATGTCATTTGGCTCCCATGGGTGTTGCCAGTGGTGGGAACTGGCCTTTGCTATGGTGCGGCGGTCATTGCAGAGACCGCAAAACACAAGCATCACAGCAAAGAAAAAGGTCAAATAATCAACACCGTCACACCGATATCAATCGCTTGATCAACCTCAAGGGGGTGTCTGCATGTCGTTTTGTGAAACTTCGGTTCGCAGAATAACATGGCAAGGTTTCGAACCGAAACTGCATCCGGTCTACGGCCTGCTAACCCCAGTTCCGGTCGACGTTTTTCGAGACCAAAACGACAACAAGCGTCCGTCTGTCACAGCGAAGCCCAAGCCAATGATGGCAAACCCAATCCATGCATCAAGTTCCATTTTTTCGCCAAGCAACAGCACACCAAGCCCAATAGCAAACGGTGGGATGAGCAAGGTAACCAGCAATAGATTGGAGGCTCCGGCGCGCACGAGAATAGTAAAATAAAGCACATACGCCAATGCTGTCGATAAAGCTGCCATGCCAATCAGTGCGCCCCAAACTGGTATAGAAAGTGCAAAGTCTGGCGGGCCATCGAACACAAATACGATTGGAACCATCAACACTGTACTGCCTATTAACATGCCGAAAGCGTTCATGAGCGGTGGCTGACCTGCAAGTGCGGTTTTCCCCCAGACACCTGCAAATGCGTAAGACACTGTCGCTCCAAGGACGGCAAGCTGAGCGAGATTACTGGGGTTAAAGTTGGTTAACGCGCTTGGTCCCATAATGAAGGCCACGCCCGCGACACCCAAAGCTGCGCCGAAAATCTTCTTGGTTGTTAATGGTTCGTCTGGCAGGAGAAGCCCCGCAACAAGAGCCGCAAACATAGCAGTGGTCCCGTTCAAAATTGAGGCCAGTCCGCTATCAATCTGCGTCTGCCCCCAGAATATCAATGAAAACGGAATGGCGTTGTTAAGCGCCCCCATGACCATATATGCACCCCAAACCCGTAGAGATCGAGGAATAGCAATTCCCTTGAAGAATACGATTAACGCCAATATTGGTATCGCCCAAAATACACGATGCAAAGTAATAGTGAGCGGCGGAACCTCGGTCAGAGCAACTTCACTAAAAAAAAATGAGCCGCCCCAAACCGCCGCGAGCAGTATCAACATGATCGTCGATTTCAGATCCAAGGTCAGTGAGGGGGCTTCGGGCATATCAGACGGTTCCAGCAGGTTTGGTTGTTATCTGCTGGTAACCTGGCCGGTCTACTGGAAACGACCCGTTTCGTGCGGAAAGGGTTGAAGCCACTATGGTGATGCATCAAAAGATTAAATTTTCTACGTAGACCCTGATGGGTTCGCAGCGAGCGTCAAGAAACTCTCACATAGCCAACCGATACGAGATGAGGTCCCCTTGCCTAAAAAAAGAGGCAACGCCCCTAAATACCCAGGTGGCGTTGCCCCAGCTCGTACTCGTTGCTGAAACTGGTAATTTTGTAACTCGTAATACTCGTTAAAAATACAATTCTGGCGAACCGCCCTCTGTTGACACAAGCGGGGTCGAAATACGTTATTCGGCGTAGTTTTCGTATTCCTTCCGCAACAAGTTCTTTTGAACTTTACCCATGGTATTACGTGGTAATTCGCGCACGAATATGAGTTTGCGCGGCTGCTTGAACCGCGCAAGTGAGGTCGAGATATTCTTCAAGATCTGGTCTGGCTCGGGGGTTTCGGCGGGTTTTGCAACCACTATGCCCAAGACGGCTTCGCCGAAATCCGGGTGCGGCACCCCGATAACTGCACTTTCTAACACACCGGGTTGATCGTCTATCAGCAGCTCTATCTCCTTGGGATAGATATTATAGCCACCGGAAATAATCATGTCTTTGTCACGTCCGACGATGCTGACATAACCATCATCGTCGATCCTGCCTAAGTCACCGGTGATGAAAAAGCCATTTTCGCGCAGTTCTGCGGCAGTTTTTTCAGGCATTTCCCAATAGCCCTTGAAGACATTTGGGCCACGCACTTCGATCTGGCCGATCTCTCCGGCCGCAAGGGCATCGCCACTGGCAGGGTCTGTGATCTTAAGCTCTACTCCCGGTAACGGGAAGCCAACCGTCCCGGCCCTGCGTTCTCCGTCATAGGGATTTGAGGTGTTCATATTGGTTTCGGTCATGCCGTAACGTTCAAGAATGCGGTGGCCTGTCCGATCTTCAAACTGAACATGTGTCTCGGCTAAAAGCGGAGCGGAACCCGAGATGAACACGCGCATATGCTGGGTCCGGTCACGGGTAAATCGAGGGTCCTCCAGCAATCGGGTGTAAAAGGTAGGCACCCCCATCATCGCCGTTGCACGGTGCATGTTTTCCAGCAGAAAGTCCAAGTCGAACTTGGGCAGAAAAATCATTGATCCGCCTGCTGCCAGCGTCACATTTACCGCCACAAATAAGCCGTGAGTATGAAAGATCGGCAAAGCATGGAGCAACACGTCCTGTGCGGTGAACTGCCAAAGCTCTGCCAAGGTTTGCGCGTTCGATAACAGGTTTTCTTGGGTCAACATCGCCCCTTTGGACCGCCCGGTGGTTCCCGACGTATAAAGGAACGCCGCCAAATCATCCCCGTTACGGGCGACTGTCTCGAACTCTGCTGACTGCCGGTCTGCACGTTCTGCAAGGCTGCCGCCCCGGTCTTGATCAAGAGTTTCAAGCACCGCTCCGGCGGTCTGTGCCAACGCTGACATTTCGTCGCGACGATGATCCTGACAGACGAAAAGCGCCGCGCCGGAATTTTCAACAAAATAGCTTACTTCGTCCGCGGTATAACCCGTGTTCAGCGGTAGAAAAACCAGCCCCGCTTGCGCACACGCCGCATAAAGCGCAAGCGCATCCGGCGATTTGTCGATTTGGACCGCCACCCGATCACCGGGTTTGACCCCAAGCGAGGCCATCGCATGAGCAAGTTGAGCCGCCCGCGCAAGGAAATCCGCATGGCTTAGCGAAGTGCCATTCTCTAGGTGCAAAAACGGTGTGGTTTTGCCTGCGTGTCTGCCAAACAGGGTATCATACAAAGGGTTGGACATCAGATCGTTCCTTTGGTTTCATTCTTCTTAGCGGCTCGGGCGAGAGCCTTAACGTCGGCCGATGCCGCAACGGCGAATGAATCGGCAAAACCCTCGTGGTTCTGCGCATTCGCCGAGAGATCATAAAGATAGTTCACCATAGCCCCATATGACTGCGCTTGCCCACTTTCAGAGGTATCGGCATTCGCATGCACCGCATGTATCATGGCCCCGTTGCCCAAGTGAAAACGTGCGACCGGATCAAGCGGTGCCCCATCGGAGCGTTTGGCGTTCAATAGATAATGTGCGGCCAAGGCTTGCAGGTTTTCCTGCGTGACAGTAGCGCCAAGCCCTTGTTCATCTACCCAACCCGCCAAGCCGGGGATGGGTGAAAGCGTGACAAACGTCTTTAGGCCAGGGAGCTGTCTGGATAGATCATCTACCACCTGCTTTATCAGTGAATTGCCAAAAGAAATTCCCGCGAGCCCAGCCTGGCAATTCGAGATCGAATAAAAAACAGCGGTGTCGGCTTTTTGCGCATCTAGCTCATCACGCCCATCAGCAAGAACCTTCTGAATCGATCCAGGCACGCCTTTTGTCAGGGCTACCTCAACAAATATCAGTGGTTCATCCGGCATCGCGGGGTGAAAGAAGGCAAAGCAGCGGCGGTCCGTAGGTTGCATGCGCCGCCGCAGATCGCTCCAGCTGTCGATGGCGTGCACGGCTTCGTATTCGATGATCTTTTCAAGAATATGTGCCGGGCTTTCCCAGTTTATCGGCATCAGCACCAGAAAGCCGCGGTTGAACCATGATGAGAACAGATGCCTGAAGTCCAGATCCAAGGCCGCCAACGTCGGGTGTTCTTGCGTCATTCCAAGCAGGTCGTGACGCATCGCCACCAGACTACCTGTTGCGCTTGGCACTTGGTTCAGCCTGCGCACGAACTCCTGACGCCGGGGCTCCGCGGCCTCCATATAGACGCGGTAATTGGCCTTGGATCGGGACGCCTCGTACATCTCTAACGCGGCACGTACCTGAGCAGGGTCGATATCTAGGTCTACAGCCAGATGAGTGAAAAACCCAAATTTTTCTGCGTCATCCATTACAGCATACCGGTCAAGGATCTGCCGCGCGAGGGTCATGCCGCGTATTTCGCCGCGGTTCCCGATAAGATCCGCGATCAACTGCTCTATGGGGCGACTGTCCCATTTTGCACGCGACATCGCCCGCGACGACCGGTCAAAGACCGTCGATAGCAGATCGGCCAGCAAGCTCATACCGCCGTCCCCATCACAAGATCAGGCAACCATGTCGCAATGCTTGGAAACAGGCACAGCAGCAAGATCGCCAGCACCATACAGGCGACAAACGGCAACGACCCCGACAAAATAGTCTTGAGCGGAATATCAGGCGCGATGCCGTTGATGACATACAGGTTCAACCCCACTGGAGGCGAGATCAGACCGATTTCCATATTGATGGTCAGCACGACAGCAAACCAGATTGGGTCGAAGCCGGCGGTCACAATGATTGGCAGCAAGATCGGAGCAGCCATGAGAATGACGGCGACCGGAGGAAGAAAGAAACCGGCTATCAATAGGAAAATATTGACCGCACCCATCAACCACCAGCGGTTGACGTCCAGCGTGCCAATCCATTCGGCAATGGATTGCGTAATATAGAGACTGGACAGCATATAGGAAAACACGCCCGCAGCCGCGATGATGAACAAAATCATCACCGATTCACGCGTGCTGTCGCGCAACACCACCCACAGGTCGCGCGGGTTCCATAGCTTGTAGATAACCATTGCGATCAACAGACACAGCAGTGCCCCGACTGCCGCAGTTTCCGACGGTGTCGCTATACCGCCGTACATCGCATAAAGCACACCTAGAATGATGAACAAAAACGGCAGGACGCGCGGCAGGATTTCAAACTTTTCACGCCAGCTATAGGCGCGTGCGGTCAGCAGCTCTCGGTCGCCGGAGCGCGCGGTGGAATAAAGCGACCATGCCATGAACAACCCGACCAACATCAGCCCAGGCATCACACCGGCCAGAAAAAGGCGGCCAATCGAACTTTCCGTCGCGATACCATATACGATCATCGTAACAGAAGGCGGGATCAAAATACCCAAAGTCCCGCCAGCGGCGATCGACCCTGCCGCGACCCCGTCCGGATAGCCGCGCTTGCGCATCTCGGGGATGCCCATTTTACCAATGGCCGCGCAGGTTGCAGGGCTCGACCCGGACATGGCGGCAAACAATGCGCAGGCACCGAGGTTGGATATGACAAGGCCACCCGGCACGCGGGTCAACCAGCGTTCGAGCGCCTCATAAAGGTCAGCGCCCGCCCTTGTGGACGCAATAGATGACCCCATGATGATGAACATCGGAATGGCCAACAATGCGAAATTATCAAGTTTCCCGAACAGTATTTCGGGCATCAGCTCCAACGAACGGGCACCATCAAACACCAGAAGAAAACCAGCTGATACAATAAGAAGTCCAATCGCTACGGACACACCGGAAAAGAGAACGAGAATGGTGGTTAGGGCAACAAGGCCGCTAAGCGTGAGCGGATCCATCAGGAATCCTCCAATCCGAAAGGGAGATCAATTTTTAGTACAACGGCGACAAGGTCAGCTGTTAACTGAAGCACTAGCAGCCCCAACCCGACCGGCAGTGATAAATAAGGTATCCACAGGCGAACCCCCCAGACGGTATCGGATTTCCAGCCACGCTCGTAGGCAAAGTGCCAGAATTCTGCGCCATACCAGAACATCACCGCGATGATCGCGATGGAAATTACCAGCGTCACAATACACAAATAAAAGCGTGCGGGCTTGGGCAACATCAGCGGGATCAGGTCAACGTTAACATGGCCCCGCAGACGCTGCACATAGGGCAGACCGATTAGCGTTGCCGCGATAACAAGATAGACAACCATTTCGGTTTGCCAGATTGTTGAGTGGTTCAGAACGAAGCGTACAAAGATCATCTGACAGGTGATGGCGACGGCCAATACGATCATGGCGGCCGATGTCCATCCTGCCAGCGTGGAAATCGCCCCAACAGCTTTGAGAAAATAGTTGTTGCCCACGCGCGATTGCGTGACGGTTTGGTGGCCTGTCATCAGAACACTCACATATAGGAAAGAACGGGGATGAGGCGGCAGCACCTGCCGCCTCGGTTAAGGCTATTCGACAGCCAAAGCCAGATCGAGCAATTTTTGTCCATCTGGCGTGTCTTCCACGAATTTCGCGTAAGATGTCTTTTGCGCCAGTGCACGCCATGCATCAAAGTCTGCCTGGCTCATCGTTGCGATCTCGACGCCAGCTTCGCGGAATACATCAGCAGATGCCGCGTCTTCCTTCTTTGCTTCTTCAAGATAGAAAGCCTGCGCCTTGGCGGCGGCGTCAAGCAGCGCAGCCTGCTGTTCTTCGTTCAGCGCATCGAAAGTGGATTTATTCATCAACATCGGCTGATACATGAACCACAATGCCACATCACCAGCAGGCGTATAGCATTTCACCTGTTCGTAAATGCGATAGGAAACGAATGACGAGGATGACGTATTGGCAGCGTCTAGCACACCGGTTTGCATGGCGTTGTAAATTTCAGATGACGACATGGACGCAATTGATGCGCCGGCACCCGCGAGCATTTGTTCAAACGCTTTGCCCGCCGCACGGGTCTGAAGCCCAGCTACGTCTTCGGGTTTGGTGATACAGCCCTTAGTGCCAGCAAAGCCGCCGGCCAGATAGCCGTGCACCAACACCATCACATCATCCTTGGCCATTATTTCTTGCAGGGCCTTCATGAAGTCAGAATTGTTTAACCGTGCAGCGTGATCATGGTTTTTCACCAAACCAGGCATCAATGTCAGGTTATAAGCGGGTTGCTGGCCACCAGCATAGGAAAGCGGCAGAATGGTCATGTCCAACTGGCCACGGCTTAGTGGTGTGTATTGCTCGCGCGCCTTGAAAAGCGACTGAGAGCCAAAAATTTTGATGTCCAGATCAACATCAGCCGCGGCGACTTCATCGGCGACGATTTGTGCAACTTTGTTGCGAACGTCCTGATTTGACCATTGGTGCGACAGGCGCAACTCTTCAGAGACAGCAGCGCCCGCGACGAAAGTCGCAAGTGCCGCAACAGTGGACAGCAATTTCAATCTCATTGTGTTTCCTCCCAGAAAGCTCGGTCCCTTTTTTACAGACCTTACAGCGCACAGTCCGGTCTGTTGGATTACAAGTCAACCTTTTTGTATACAAGAATTACATCCTTGCGTTTATTTTGGCTCGGTATATCGTTGCCTCATGAACATCCGCACCGCTGACAAAATCTCCAAAGAACTGGAACGCCTTGTTTTTACCGGCGAATTACAGAATGGTGAGCGGTTGGATGAAATAAAGCTCGCTACATTATTCGGTGTTTCTCGCACCCCCGTGCGCGAGGCGATCCAAAAGCTCGCTACGTCCGGGCTTGTCCGCCAAGAACCCCGGCGAGGGGCCTTTGTACACCAGCCCGGCCCGGTCGAACTGATCGAAATGTTTGAATTTATGGCGGAAATCGAAGCAACTTGCGGGCGATTGGCGGCCAAGCGTATTTCAGAGGACGCCCTTGCCGAGCTCGAGCTCGCCAATGAGAAATGCCAAAGCTCTCTCGATCAGGGGGATGCCGACCAATACTATCTTGAGAACGAACATTTTCACCACCTCATCTATAAAAGCGCGGGAAACGAATTTCTTGAACATGAAGCGCTGAAACTGCACAGACGGTTGAAGCCGTTCAGGCGAATACAGTTGCACCTACGTGGGCGCATGAAACAATCCATGGACGAGCATCGCGAGATCGTAAAAGCGCTTACCGAAGCGGACTGTACCCGTGCAGCAGATACCTTGCGTGATCATGTGGCGATCCAGGGGGAAAAGTTCAATCACCTCATGACGAGCCTCAAGGACAAGTCAATTTAGCGATATTTCGGGTGTTCCCGCACTATCCCTGCCGAATGGGAGCGATCCCGTGGCATTTTCCCTTCAGAACCCAAGTCAGTGCGCACCTGCGGGTTTTCGACGAGCAAACCGTTACGTCATAAGTTAGAAAGCGGGTGGACAAGGAGGCAAATCCTCTATGTCTTCTGCTATGCTATGGCAACAAAAGAGAGACTTCATGACAGATTCCCGATTGGTCCTAACGGCGAAGCAAAGCTGGCTTACATTGTTCGGGGCATTTTTAGTCGCACTCCTTCTTTCTTTTGTGCCTGCCATTGCTCAGGCTCAATCGCTTTTTACGGGGGGATCGTCAAAGTCTGAGACCACTGCCTCAGACAGCCAGACAGCGGATGCCGCAAACGCGGACCCGCTAGCCACGCTGCTGACTGTTCTTAAAGACGACAAGGCCCGAGCAGCGCTCATTGCGGATCTCGAGACATCCGTGGCGGACACAGCCCAGACTAAGACGACTGATCTACCAGTCCTGGAAAAAGTAGTTAAAGTCGCAAAAGAAGACGGCATCTCGCTTGGGCGTCGCATCGCTTTGGTAACACAGCGGGTAGGCGAAGAGACTGTAGCGACTTTTTCGAGTTTCTGGACATCGCTCAAGGGTGGAGGCGGCGTGTTCTCCGGGCTTAGTGGCGCTGAGCTTTCTGTTTTGCTCGATGCGATTCCCGGCCTTCTCACAGTTATCGCTATCACTGTCGTCTTGTTCGTCGTTCTGCGCAGGTTAGCGCGTGGTCTTTACGCGCGTATGGGCCGCACAGCTGAAAATGGCGGTTTGCTAAGGTCGATCGCACTATTTCTCGGGTCGAACTTGCTGGATGCGCTGATCGTAGTGGTGGCGTGGGCGGCGGGATATCTGATTACGATTCTTGTTGTCGGCGATTTCGGCCAGATAGGTATCCGCCAAACCATGTACCTTAACGCTTTCTTATTGGTCGAGATGACCAAGGTTATAATCCGGTCATTCCTGTCGCCCATCGCGTCGGGTTTGCGGCTGGTACCGGTCAGTGACTCTGCCGCGCGCTCCCTGACACGGTACTTAAGCATCGTGGTCAGTGTTCTTGGTTATGGTCAGTTGCTTATCGTGCCGATCGTCAACCAAAGTGTGAACACCGCAGCGGGTGCCGGCGTGTCGGCTGTGCTATCGGTTCTTGTGTTGCTCTATCTGGTCTATATCGTCTTACGCCGCCGCAAGGACGTAACCCGCTGGCTGCAAAGCGAAGCCGATCCGGCCATGGCCGAAGACGCCGAAGGGGTCGACCCCATAGTTATCCAAAAAGCCCGCAATGGATTTATCGCGCGCGTGTTGAACGGATTAGCCGATATCTGGCATTGGGTCGCTCTGTTGTATATCGCGGTAATGTTCACCGTCTTGATGACGCAATCCGCCGAAATCACGCTGAATGCGATTGTCGGGTCAGGCAAGATACTTGCGGCCATTCTTATTGCTGCCTTGCTGTCAGGCTGGTTAACCAAAGCTGTTCATCGCGGCATTCCGTTGCCCGAGGATATCAACGCCAAGCTTCCGTTGTTAGAGCGCAGAATTAACCGGTTTGTGCCCCGCGCCTTCAGCGCGTTACGGCTTATTTTACTAGTGCTCGTTTTAATGTTCACACTCGACGTTATCGGGATGATAGACATGCGCGGCTGGCTGGAAAGCCAAGTCGGGTTGTCGGTAACCACTGCAATAATCTCGGTCGGGTTGATCCTTTTCGTAGCCTTCGCCATTTGGCTAGCCTTAACCTCTTTCGTAGATTACAAACTGAATCCTGAATACGGTGCGATACCATCGTCGCGAGAGACCACTTTGCTGACATTGCTGCGTAACGCCGCAACCATAGCACTTGTCATCCTGACCCTGATGTTTGTCCTAAGCGAGATTGGTCTTGATATAGGGCCACTTCTGGCTTCTGCCGGGGTCCTAGGCTTGGCGATTGGCTTTGGTGCGCAGAAGATGGTGCAAGATATCATCACCGGGGTGTTCATTCAGTTCGAAAACGTGATCAACGTAGGCGATGTGATTACCGTAGGCGGCACCACGGGCACAGTAGAAAAACTATCGGTGCGATCTGTTTCACTGCGCGACGTCCAGGGCGTGTTTCATATGATCCCATTTTCCACTGTGGATATGGTCAGCAATTATATGCGTGGCTTTGCATACACGGTCACGGATATGGGCATCGCCTATCGCGAAAACGTCGAAGAAGCCAAGCAGGCGATGTTCGATGCATTTGAGCGGATGATGGAAAAAGAGCCCGACATTTCGACCAACGTCATCGGAGATCTGGAATGGTTCGGTGTGCAATCACTTGGGGATAGTGCAGTTGTCTTGCGCACCCGCATCAAGACTGAGCCGGGCAAGCAATGGGGTATCGGCCGAATGTTCAATGGCTATCTTAAGACAGTATTCGACGAACGTGGCATCGAGATTCCTTTCCCGCAACAGACCATATGGTTAGGCGAGAACAAGGACGGATCGACCCAGCCTATCAAGATCGCCTCCCCTTCGGATGAGCGTAGCGAGCCTGTGCCTCAAAAAACGGCCACAAAAGAAATCACGTCCGACGACGTGCCTGACAGTGACGACTTCGACGCTGGCCCGGATCGCTGACCCCTATAAACAGACAAAAGCCCGCAGTCATTACTTTGACTGCGGGCTTTTGTCGTCGTTCAAGCGTAATTCACATCACTGCTTCTATCAAATAGGGGCCCGTGGTCGCCAACCCCGTTTCAAGCGCCATTTCCAAGGCCGCGCAATCAGTTACTTGCGTTGCTTCCACGCCCATGGATTTGGCCATTTCGACAAAGCGCAATGTTGGTTGGTCCAAAGAAAGCATGTCGATCGCCTTGGGGCCTGCGTTGCTGACACCGACATTGGTCAACTCACCACGAAGAATCTTATAGACCCGGTTGGCGAATATCACGATGGTCACGTCCAACTGTTCTCGGGCCATGGTCCACATGGACTGAATGGTATACATCGCGCTACCATCCCCCACCAAGGCAAGAACCTTGCGTTCGGGGCATGCAACGGCTGCGCCGATTGCGACAGGCATGCCATAGCCGATAGAGCCGCCGCAGTTGTTCAGCCAAGTATGCTGGGGCGCGCCGGCGGTGACCGGAAAAAAGCTGCGCCCGGTCGTGATAGCTTCGTCCACAACGATAGCATCACGAGGAATACTTCTGGCCAGTACATCGGCAATGCCGCCCGGCTCTAACGGTCCCGCAGGTTTATCAGGCACTGCGCTTGGCGCGATACCGGCGGGTGTGGTTTCAGCGGCCCCCGTGCGGTCACAAATCGCGTTCAGCGCCCCTGCGATATCTTGCGATGTCTGGCAAAGATCAATGATCTGTGTGCCCTTCGCCGTCAGGATCGCCGGTTTCTCAGGGTAAGCGAAAAATCCGATGGGGGCGCGGGCACCGATCAAAACGATACGCTTGAACGGCTTTAACACTTCGAGCGCTTGGTCGATCGGGTATGGCACGCGATTTACCACGACCCGCCCTGCCCCACGTTCAAGCCGCGCGTTGGCCCATTCACAAAGCAGCCCACAGCCCGTCTTGGCAGATATCCGACCAGCAATTTCAAGCATATCCTCGGTCAACGCCGCGCCGCCCAACAGCAGCAGGCTGTCGGAACCAGAGAGTGCGGCAACGGCATCGTCCAAAACAGTCGCGTCGAACGGCGGGCGCGGTTGCGGCGCCAATGGTTCCGCAACGTTGCCGCCCGTGTTCCACGCCGTATCACTGGGCAACATCAACGTCGCCACCTGCCCCGGTGCGAGGTTGGCAGCTTGAACTGCCTTGGCTGCGTCAGCACCGACGTCCGAGGCTGACATTGACGTATGCACCCAATGCGAAACCGGTCGTGCAATCCCTTCGATGTCGGATGTTAGCGGGGCGTCAAGTTCGATATGGCTTACCGCGTGTTCGCCCACAATGTTGACGACGCCCGACCCGGCTTTCTTGGCATTGTGCAAGTTCGACAACCCGTTGGCCAATCCCGGCCCTAGGTGCAATAAAGTACAGGCCGGTTTGCGGGCCATACGAAAATACCCGTCGGCCGCACCTGTAGCTACGCCTTCTTGCAACACAAGAATGGACCTCATGCCCGGCACATGATCCAGCGCGGCGACAAAGTGCATCTCGGAGGTGCCTGGGTTGGTAAAGCACGTGTCCAGCCCATTCTTAAGCAAAGTTTTAACAAGGCTTTCGGCACCATTCATAAGCGTATCGTCGGTTGGTTGGCTCACATCTTGTTCCTTTGAATCATTTTTTCACCGCATCCCAAAAGGGCACCCGTAATTCTTTTTTGAGGATCTTGCCGATAGAACTGCGTGGCAGCGTATCGCGTGTTTCAACAGCGGAAAGCCGTTGGCTTTTGCCCAGCTTTGCATTGGCATCGGCGCAGATTTGATCACCGGTACGGGTCGCACCCGCACGAAGCACGACAAGACCATAGGGCGTTTCACCCCACGCATCGGATGGCACCCCTATGACAGCGGCATCGACTACATCGACGTCGGCCAGTAATGCCAATTCAAGATCGTCGGCATAGATGTTCAAGCCGCCGGAAATGATCATGTCTTTCTTGCGGTCCGACAAGATCAGGAAACCGTCTTCGTCGAATCGACCCATGTCGCCGGATCGGAAAAACACCTGCCCCGCAGCGTCACGCCAGATGTAATCTGCCGTCAGATCGTCGCGTCCGTAATATCCCGCCATCATGGTGGGTCCGCGGCCACAGATTTCTCCGACTTGGCCACTTGGCACCTCGTGGCCCGCTTCATCAATCAAGCGGATCTCGTTTCCGGGGGCGGGCTGGCCAACTGTGTGCAGCTTATCGGGATGCTCTGCCGAATTAAGCACGGTGACACCCCCGCCTTCGGTCAAACCATAATATTCCAGTAATTTCCCGGGAAACCGCGCCAGAACGTCGGCCTTGACCTCAGCACGGAGAGGTGCCGAGGTCGAGAACTTAACCTTCATCGAGGTCAAATCGAACGCATCAAAATCGGGAACGTCCATGATCCGTTTATATTGCACTGGCACAAGCATTGTATGAGTGATCTTGTCGCGCTCAACGATTTCCAGGTATCCGCGCGCATCGAATTTCGGCATCAGATACACGGTGGACCCGCCGTATAGAGTGGGGAGGAACGACACAATTGTGGTGTTGGAGTATAGCGGCGTCGAGAGCAGAGTGCGCGCGTCATCATCATAGCCGTTGGGTGACACCCGATCCATCTGAGCGGCGCGCATCCAGTGATTATGCAGGATACCTTTCGGCGTGCCGGTCGTGCCTGAAGAATAGATCAGGTTAAAGGCATCAGACATGTCGATCGAGATATCCGGGTCCGTTGCATCCGCCTTTTCCACCGCCGCGCCAAAGAGTTGAAACGCCGGGTGATCGAAATCAAGCGCAAACCGGGCGATATCAAGATCGGTGACGAACCCTTCTACGAGATCAAGATATTGCGCCGCCACAAAGATCGCCTTGGCATCACAATCAGTTAGCATTTTCCGTAACGCATCCGGTGACGCCATCGTAGACAATGGCGTTACGCAGGCACCCGCCCGCAAAATACCCATGAAAAGCGCTGCATATGGGATGGAATTGGGCGAAATAATTGCAATATTATCGCCCTTGGCAACGCCCATCGACAATAGCAGATTGGCAATTTTGTTGATCTGCTGGTCAAACTCCCCCCAGCTTATCGACGTGTCATCACAGACCAGTGCCAGTTTTTCCGGGTGGGTCTGGGCGTTGGCCCGCACGACCTCTACGATCGTGCAGGTAGGTGCAGTTGCAGGTGCAGGAGGGTTGATCGCTAACATGTGGGCTTCCTGAATTGGTTCATGCGAATATCGCGCAACATTGTTGCGTCGGCATTACTTGAATCAGTTGTAACGATCAGGAAGAAACTTGCAAACGGATGTATCCTATGCCGTTCGCTTTGTAAGCGCCCGATATGCCTCGTGCTGAGACAGGAACACTTGGCCTGTCAGATCATCAATAAAATGCTGTTTTTTTAGACGATCCATTACAGGGCCTTTGACCTCGGACAAATGAAGCTGGATCCCCATATCCCTGAGCCGGGCGTTTACTGCCTCAAGGGATTCCAATGCGCTTAGGTCGATCTCGTTTATCGCGGAACACATCAGCACAACGTTTTTCAACCCCTTGTCGTCCGCCAGACGGTCATAGATATAATCTTCGAGAAAATGAGCATTGGCGAAATACAGGCTCTCGTCGATGCGCAGTGTCAGTAATGTCGGGTCGGTTTCAACCTTGTGGCGGTGGATATTGCGAAAGTGTTCAGTGCCGGGAACCAACCCGACTTCGGCGATATGCGGTTTGGTGGTTTTATACAGGTGCAGGAAGATCGACAGAATCACACCGCAGGTCACCCCCAGTTCAACACCGTCACCCAAAGTCACCAGCATCGTCGCCAAAACAGCCGCGAAATCAGCCTTGGAATAAGCCCAAGATTTTTTGAGAATGCTGAAATCGACCAACGTCAAGACGGCGACAATAATGGTCGCGGCCAAAGTTGCCTGCGGTAGAAAGAACACCAGCGGCGTCAAGGCAAGGGCCGCGATAGCAAGCCCCACGGCGGTGAAGGCCCCCGCAGCCGGCGTCTCTGCACCGGCATCGAAGTTCACCACGGAACGCGCAAAGCCACCGGTCACAGGAAACCCACCTGTGAAAGCAGCGCCGATGTTAGCAGTACCCAAGCCGATAAGTTCTTGATTTGGGTTGATGCGCTGGCGACGTTTCGCGGCAAGGGTTTGTGCTACTGAAATCGATTCAACAAACCCGATAACCGAAATCAATATCGCAGGCAGCAGCAGGCTTCCCATCATGTCGAGGGAAAAATCAGGAAGTGTCAGCGGCGGCAGGCTTTGTGGTACCGCCCCCACGATCCGCACGCCCATGTCGGAAAGGCCAAACATCCATACCGCGACAGTGGTCAAGACCACTGCGGCCACCGGTCCGGCCTTGGTCGCCACGTCTGCCACCTTGGCGCTGGCCCCTTTCGACTTCAGAAAGGGTTTCAATCCCCTGCGCACCCAAAACAAAAAGGCGGTGGCAGACACACCGATGATCACCGTGACCCAATTGGTATTGCCTAGGTTTTCCCAAAGCGAGCCAAGCAGCGAAATCAGGTTGTCGCCCGATGCACTAATCCCAAGGATATGCTTGATCTGGCTTGCCGCGATGATGACGCCGGAGGCTGTGATAAACCCCGCGATTACCGGGTGCGACAGGAAATTGGCGAGAAAACCCAGCTTAAATACACCCATCGTCAGCAAAATGACGCCCGATAGAAACGCCAAGGTCAATGCCGCAACGGCATAGCCCATGGTTCCTTGGTCGGCGATGCTGCCAAGCGCTGCTGCGGTCATCAACGACACAACGGCCACCGGGCCCACCGCCAGCGCTCGGCTGGTCCCGAATACCGCGTAAAGTAAGATTGGTACGATAGATGCGTAAAGTCCCGCTTCTGGCGGCAACCCCGCCAGCAAGGCATACGCCAATGATTGAGGGATCAGCATGATCGTCACAATCACTGCCGCCATTAGATCATTTGAGAGAGTCGCCTTGTTATAACTGCGCCCCCAATCAAGTATGGGCAAATAGTTTCGCAGTCTTTGGGGCATCTTGACGCCTGCTTTCATTCTCTATCGGCCACCCTTCGTCGGGGGGCGTAGTCTTTATTTTACCCTCAAAACGCAGCGGGCACTATGTTTGGGAAAGGTCCTTCAAGCGCGGGTCACAAACCGTTTACCGGTACTTTCAGTACCGGGTTACCATCTTCATCCTTGGGCATATGGCCTGCACGCATGTTCACCTGAAGAGAGGGGATAATGAGTTTGGGCATCCCAAGCTGCGCATCGCGTTCGGTACGAAAAGCAATGAATTCCTCCCGCGTCTTGCCCCCGCCTACGTGAATATTGTGCGCCTTTTCCTCGCCCACGCTGGTCTCCCACTTGATATCGCGACCATTGGGGCCGTAATCGTGGCACATGAACAAACGCATTTCGTCCGGCAGCGCGAGGACTTTTTGTATGCTGTCATACAACTCTCCTGCATCACCACCCGGAAAATCGGCGCGTGCGGACCCGCCATCCGGCATGAACAGGGTATCCCCGGTAAAAGCCGCATTGCCCATCACATGCACCATGCAAGCGGGGGTGTGACCCGGCGTGTACATCGCGAAACAGGTCATCGTGCCGACCTCGTAGGTGTCTCCATCCTTGAACAAAGCGTCAAACTGCGACCCGTCACGTTGAAACTCGGTGCCTTCGTTGAAAACTTTGCCAAAGGTTTCCTGAACAACCATGATCTTTTCGCCTACACCGATCTTTCCACCCAGCTTTTGCTGAATATAAGGTGCAGCCGACAAGTGGTCGGCGTGGACATGAGTTTCGATGATCCATTCCACCGTCAACCCCTGCCTTTCGACCTCGGCAATCAGCGCATCGGCATGGTCATAGGTGATACGCCCGGCAGCATAGTCGATATCCATAACAGAATCGATTATAGCGCAAGAGGTGGATTCCGGATCACGCACCACGTAGCTGATCGTATTTGTGGCAGGATCGAAAAACCCTAATACCTCGGGCACGACGTTCATGTTAACAGGATAGCCTGACATCATCGTATACTCCGTCTTGTACGTACTGCGCTTGATCAAGAAGGCTTGCCAAGCTACTACATATTAAACATATTCATACTATGGAATTTTTATAGGGGAAAGAGGTTTATGCAAATTGACAGGCGTGCCTTCTTGGCACAAGGCTTCGCGACCGGCGTCCTTCTTGGATTTCCGGGCCTGCTGCATGCACAGATGACGTTGGGCAACATGACATTAGATGTGGTCAGCGATGGCCATCTTACCCTTCCAGGCAGCTTTGCTTTCAACGATATGCCCAAAGATCTGCTAATGCCGATCCTTGAACGTATGAACCAGCCCTTTGACCAGCTCACACCTCCCTGCAACCTCAGCCTCTTGCGCGGGAATGGGCGTGTTGTGCTTTTCGACGCAGGATCTGGAACAGAGTTCATGCCCACAGCCGGTAAATCGCTTGATGCGTTGAACGCATTGGGCGTCAGCCCCGGCGATATCACCGACCTGGTTTTCACCCATGGTCACCCTGATCACCTTTGGGGTGTGCTGGACGATTTCGGGGACCCGTTGTTCGCGAACGCCACGCATTATATGGGCCAAGCCGAATGGGATTACTGGACCGACCCGAATACCGTCAGCACAATTGGAAGCGCGCGGCAGGCTTTCGCCGTGGGGGCCGAACGCCGGCTTCAGGTCGTAGCAGAGCAAATGACATTTTTTTCGGATGCCGAGGAAATATTACCTGGCGTGGGTGCACGTGTGACGCCGGGGCACACTCCAGGCCACATGTCCTTTGAAGTGCGCGCCGAGAATAGCGCCATGATGATCGTTGGGGACAGTATTGGCAATGACCACGTCGCTCTGGCACGCCCTGACTGGTTGTCGCCAGCCGACCAAGACCCGACTTTGGGTGCGCAAACCCGCGTTGGGTTGATCAATGAACTGGTTGCAGCGCAGATGCCTATCGTGGGCTTTCACCTAGGCCAAGGCGGCCTGGGACGGATCGAGAAAACTGCTGACGGATTTTCCTTTAGGACCGAGGTTTAAAGATATGAAACGTTTCGTTTTTACCGTCGCTTTGGTGCTGACCGCTATGCCAGCCCTAGCCAGCGAAGACATTGCTGATCAATATCCAGGATCGGTGCTTTATTCAAAACCGTTCGAGTTTATACCGGGCGTCTATTCGGCGATCGGTGCGACTGCGCCTCCTACCTATGAAAATGCGGGTCACAACAACAACCTGAGCTTTATCGTGACAGGCGATGGAGTCATCGTGATCAACAGCGGCGGGTCTTACCAGCTTGCCAAAGCGCTGCACACCGAGATCAAAGCCATTACAGATCAACCTGTCAAATTGGTGTTGATCGAAAACGGACAGGGGCACGCCATGCTTGGCAATACCTATTGGGCCGAACAAGGTGTCCCGACCGTGGCCCAAACTGATGCGGCCCGTGCCTTTGAAGAAAACGGGGCCCAGTCATTGCGGTCGGCACAGTCGGTGGCAAAAGAACGCGCTGACGGTACCGAACTCACACCGCCGAGCGAAACCTTTGATGACAAATACGTTATCGACATGGGGGATTTCCATATCGAGGCGCTCTATCTGGGCCCTGCCCACAGCCCCGGCGATATCGTCGTATGGCTCCCTGAGCAAAGCCTGGTGATATCTGGCGATATGGCGTTCAATGAACGTATGCTGCCGATATTTTCCGATACGATAACATCGGAGTGGCTGGAGACATGGGACAATGCGTTCGAGCCTCTGAACGCGACCTACGTTATTCCCGGTCATGGGCATCCGACAAACATGGCGCAGGTCCGACGCAATACCAAAGGGTATTTGGAATATCTGCGCGGTAAGATTGCAGAGCACCTAGATGCAGGCGGCACACTTGCAGATGCCTATTACGTCGATCAATCCCCCTATGCAAACCTCGATACATTCGAGGAACTGGCGACGATCAACGCTGGTCGGGTGTTTGAACAGATGGAATTTGAATAGAGGGCTTAGAACCCATCCAGAGCGCTTTTGGTAATCTCATCCAGCAGCGCCTGGACCTCTTGCATTGGGCCGTCGGGGAACGTGGGGTATCCGACGGTGACTTTGCCTTCGATATCGGCCACAAATATGCTGTATGGGCAATGCACGATATTCATCGGATCCGCTTCCATCACGCGGCGTGATACAACGGCAGAGCAAAATAGATAAACATCAGCTGCCTTGAAAATTTCGATATCGCTCCCGACATCGGGACCTGTCCGATTCAGCATTTCGCCGGTATGACTTACATAATCTACGACCAGCCCCTTGCCGATGATCGCATTTTCGACCGCAAAGGTCGCGTCCTCAAAGCTACCGTCGTAGTCATAGGTAATAGCTTGCCCCTCAGCGAATACAGGAGTGGAAAGCGCGTAGATTGCGGCAGCACACAAAACTTGTCTCATCATTTAACCTTTCGCCGGGGAATGAAAACTGGGGTGGGACATTATAGCATGTGGATGCGTGTCACACCAACCGGGTAAGTGGGGCCGGGAAAAAGTCTCCGCCCCCACTTATTTTATTGTTACTTACTGCTGAGAGAATGTCGACAGATAGGCAATCACCGCCTCAATGTCGGACTCTTTCTTCAGCCCACCAAAGCCCATTTTGGTACCTTTGATATAAGCTTTGGGTCCTGCAAGAAATGCAGCAAGGGTTTCGTCGTTCCAGACCATACCTTCATCGTTCTTCTCCTTGAACGCCTTGGAATACTTAAAGTCTCCGACATGACCAACTGTGGCTCCGACTACCCCGTTCAAAACCGGACCTGACCGGTTTTTCGCGTCGTCGCCAACTTGGTGGCAGGCTTTGCACTTGCGAAATACCTTTTCGCCATCTTCGATCAAAGCAGGATCGACCGCGGCGATTTCCGTGTCTTGTTGTGGCGCAGGAACGGGCTCGGGTGTGGCGGCGGGTTGTTCTGCCGAAGCCTCTTCTTCCGGTGTTGCAGATGCTTTGGTCTCGGCCGTGTCATCCACCACATCCGGTGTCACATCCAGTACAAGAGCACGCATGGTCACCTCGACGTTGTCCTTGCAGTCTGTCATGCAAGGTTCGCCCGTCCATTTGGGAATTTCGGCTTCCATGCGGTTGTCTTGGATGAAACCGTCGGCGTTAGGCATCTTGACGTCCAGGAAATTGTCTTTCGACAAGACGAAATCATCCTCCACCAGATCGTTGGAATACAAGATGTAAGCAACGATGGCATAGACCTCGTCGTTGGTCAGGGTCCCTGCATTACCGTAAGGCATCGAACGGCGGATATAATCGAAGGTGGTGGACAGATAGGGCCAGTACGACCCGACTGTTTTCACAGGGTCTTCACGATTCAGCGTGCCCTTGCCCCCGGCCAGTTTGGGCCAGTTATCAATACCTTCGGCAAAATCACCGTGGCAGGCGGCGCATTTGGTGGCAAATATCTCTTCGCCGTCTAGCACATCCCCCTGACCGTCGGGCAGGCCCGTCCCATCAGGATGAATGTCGAGATTCCACGCAGAT
>TARA_R110002012_G_scaffold321621_2_pt1 | contig 29825 bp, 46 predicted proteins | sample TARA_R110002012 | Tara Oceans TARA_R110002012 (sample SAMEA4396515) | marine metagenome | biome: Westerlies Biome; feature: [DCM] deep chlorophyll maximum layer (ENVO:01000326); material: water (ENVO:00002006), including particulate matter (ENVO:01000060) such as... | depth 40 m | reverse complement strand
AGGTGGGCGGCTTCGATTGTCGGGTCGGTCTGTTAGTCGTCGGCGTCGGGATCTACCAAGCGGTAAGGGTCGAACTTCACCACCTCTTCGCCAACGTGCTCGTTGATCTCTCTCATTGTCGCCTGCAGTGGTTCCAGCTCGTTGGCCACGAATACCCTGGCGGCCTTCTCGATGTCACCAAAGCCGCCGGTATTCTGGGGAATGATCCCCATCAACTGGGGCGGGATGCGATGACCGGCGAGCTGATCGTCGCGAGTGATGTTCTTAATGTTGTAGAACTCATCTTTAGCCGCTACCTCGCTAACAGGGATGATCTGAACGCCGTCTTTCTTACCCCTGGGGGAATAGAGGAAAAGGTTCCGGAAGTTGCCCGGCCCCTTGCTGTCTTTAAGCGCTTTCCGCATATCGTCGATGTCTTTCTGATCGTGGGCGGCATCGTTCACGTACATGATAAAACCAGCGTGCGAGCCGTTCAGGTAGTAACGGCGGCGGAACAGTGTCGCGCTCTCGTTTAACCAGGCGCTTTGCAGTGAGCCGATATAGTCCGGCACCCCGTATATGCTTTGATCGATGTCGGGCTCAAGTAGGTGAATGGTTCGACCCTCGGGCATTTCTACCCGCTCCATATAGTTGGGTATCCACCAGTAACGGTTATCATCACCCCGGCGCATGTACTTAGCCGCGCGATGCTGCAACCCCAGCCGCCGCCCTAGCCGCCCTTTCACTTCCTCAAGGTAACCGTTGCCGAACACCAGATAATCAAGCGCCAAGGCGCTAAAGTCGCGGCGGCTTAGAAGCTGGTTAGGCACAAACGTCTTCAGCAGAATGTTTCGCTTAACTTGCATAGCACTGCCATGGTGCGGAGTTGCCCGGTAGCTCTTGGCCAGCACGCTCAAAGGGATCGGCGGCTCATACCATTCATCAGGCGTCAGCCAAACCCCCTCATACCAAACGTCACGCATTGAAGTGACCGGCTCGGGATCGCCGAAGGTAAACGCTTCCATTCGCCCGCTGCTGGTGGCCACCGCTGGGGCGGCCTTGTCAGTCTCATAGGCATACACGCGGTGGCGCGGCTTAGCCGCAGCGGTCGTTGTCATTCGTACATCTCCATTAGTGATTTACCGGTGCCCTCTTCGACGGGTCCGTCGACAGGTTCAAACTGCAGCGCGTGCATGGTCGCCCACGCGAGATCCGCGTGGCCGGTCGCTTTATTGCGCCCGCTCTTATAAGTGAATTGCTGTCCGCCTTTGGTCAGCTCTTTTTTGATCGACATAAACGACGCGGCGAGATCCGACCAACCGGCGTCGAACTCAAGCCGCTCTTTGCGGATGATCTGCTGGGCCTGCAGTACCATTTGAGTTTTTAGCGCGACGTCGTACCGGTACCGGATAACCGTGGGGAACCACTTTTCGACATACTCAGCGACCGCCCCACCAATGCCGGTGGTATCAATACCGATATGCCCAATGTTGTATTTGTCGCGGAAAGCCTTGATGAAATCGGCCTGCTTTTCGTAGTCCTGGCCTTTGAGCCGATGCCGTTCCAGCACGCGGTGCTTTTCCTCGCTGCTACGGGCGGGCAGAACCACCACCAGCCCGGCACCGTCGCCATCTTCTCCCTGGCCAGTTGGGTCGTAACCGATCCAAACCTCACGATCACCCACCGGGCGCGGGGCAAATGGCCGGTAGTCGTCCCAAACCTCCCAGCTATCGACCATGCAGCTCTTGATAACCGTCAGCGGAAACGCGCTTTGTGAATCATCAACAAACCCACACATAAGCAGGTTGTCGAACTCATCCGGCGAGTACTCCATGCGCAGTTGATCGAGGTCGAAAAGGTCACAGCCGCCCGCGATGGCATCCATCACCGTCACGATCTGCCGCCATTGGCCATCGGGGCAAAGCTTGCCGTCTTTCAGCGCATCGTGAGAAACATCAAACTCGACCCGCTCCGACTTCTTGCGTAGCTTATTGAACAGATCCCCATTCCAGAACGGATACCCTTCATGGCCAACACTCGACGGCGTCGAAAAGTACGTCTGCCGCCATTTTTTGTGCATGGCCATGCCGCTGGTGACCTTACGGAACTCAGCAAAGCGATGAATCCAGAAGTATTCGTCGAGATAAACGTCACCGTTATAGCCCTGAGCGGTTTTGTTGTTGGTGCCCAGGAAATGCAGCACGGCGCCGTTATCTAAAACAATCGGGTCGCCTTTCAGCTCGACATCGCAGGTCTCTTTGACGAACTGAATAATATAATTGCGGAAGATATGCGCCTGGGCGCGGGATGCGGATAGGAAAATCTTATTACGGCCATGCTTGAACGCATCGACGATCGCCTCGCGGGCAAAGTACCAAGTAGCACCGATCTGGCGGCTTTTCAGAATGTTGCGTATGCGGTGCTTTTGCCCCGCCTCATTCCAAACCGCCTGATACTCAAAAAGCGAGTCGAGGAAGGCCGCATCCAGCGCCTCAATCTGCTCATCATCCAGCGCATTACGCTTCGGCTTCTTCTTAGGCCCAGCGTTGCGCGCCTCGATGTTCGGGTTTAGATCAGCCTCGTTGCCGGTTTCGTCATACTTCCGAACCCTGGCCAGCCGCTCCATTTGCCGCCCGAGCAAGTCTATTTCCTTGTAATCGACCGGCTCTTTTATCGGCTTAGCGATTAGCTGAACCAACCGAGCTTCAAGCGTGTACTCAACCCGCTCGGTGGGTGTCTTATCCTCCCAACGGTCGCGCGCCTTCCAGCTATGCACCGTCGCCGGTTTCTCGCCAATTTTCTCGGCAATACGCGCAACTCGCCACCCCTGCCAATACAAGTGGCGGGCAGTCATGCGCGGGGAGTCGGTAGCGCTAGGGATCGGGTCGGGAGCTGTCGTCGTCATGCCGCCAGCGTACCCGCCGCGCGCGATGCCCACGCCTGCCCCGCTTTGTCATGCCCGCCCCGCACAACGCGCAACCGTTGAGCCCAAACGCTTACGCGCGGAACCTGAGCGCTATTACTCAGCCAACCCGCTCAGGAAGCCCAACATGCCCAAGTCATTCCGCGTCGCCACCGAAGGCGCAACCACCGACGGCCGCGAGATCCAACGTGAATGGATCGAGCAAATGGCCGCCAATTACGACCCCAAAACCTACGGCGCCCGCGTCTGGGTAGAGCACATTCGCGGCATCGGCCCCGATAGCGCCTTTGGTGCAATGGGTGACGTGCTCTCGCTGGAAGCCCGCGAAGTAGACGGCGGCAAGTTGGGCCTATTCGCCGAAATCGACCCCACTGACGAACTCAAGGCGATGAACAAAAAGCGCCAAAAGGTCTACAGCTCGATTGAGGTCAATCCCAAGTTCGGCGATACCGGCCAAGCCTATTTGGAAGGCCTAGCGGTCACCGACTCCCCCGCCTCACTCGGCACTGAAATGCTGAATTTCAGCCGCACTCAAGGCGAAGCGTCACCCTTAGCCAGCCGCAAGCAGCACGCTGAAAACCTATTTACCGAAGCGGTGGAAGTCGCCTTCGACTTCGACGAAGAAGAAACGCCCAAGCCCGGCATTACCGACTTCGTCAAAAGCCTGTTCAGCCGTCAAGACGCCAAAACCAACAAAGGCTTTGAAGCCTTCGGCGCCGACATCCGAAGCGCGTTAGAAGAGTTCGCAAAGCGTCACGACGCGATGCACGACGAGCTGGAAAAACGCCCCACCGCCGACCAGTTCAGCAAGCTGCAAGACGAGCACGACGCCCTGCAGAAAAGCTTCGACGAGCTGTACACCAAGCTCGACAACGAACCAGACACCAAACACCGCGCCCCCGCCACCGGCGGCGGTGAACAGCTAACCGACTGCTAAGCCCTGGCCAACCAATAGCCAGACGCCAGAGCCACAAAATTCAAGGGATAACACCAATGCGCAACGACACACGAATCAAGTTCAACCAATACCGGGATCGGTTAGCTAGCCTAAGCGGCGTAAAAAGCGCGAGCGAGCAATTCAACGTCGAACCCAGCGTTCAGCAAACGCTTGAATCGACCATGCAGGAATCCAGCGAATTCCTTGGCCGCATCAACATGGTTGGCGTCGATGAGATCAAAGGGCAAAAAGTAGGCGTCGGCGTATCCGGCCCCATCGCCGGGCGCACCAACGTGGATGCCAATGAGCGCGAAACCCGCAATCTCGCCGCGCTCACCTCCAACACTTACGAATGTTTCAGCACTGAATTTGATACCCATCTTCCGTGGGCATCGCTCGACGCCTGGGCGCGCTTCCCTGATTTTCAGGCCCGCGTGCGTAACGCCATTCTTCGCCGCCAAGCACTCGACCGTATTATGGTCGGCTTTAACGGTGTAAGCGTCGCCGCCGAAACCGACCGCACCGCTAACCCGATGTTGCAAGACGTCAACAAAGGCTGGTTGCAAAAGTACCGTGAAGATGCCCCCGCGCGCGTGCTTAGTGAAGTCGTCGCCGCATCAGGAAAAGTAACGGTCGGCGCCGGAAGCGACTACGCCAACCTCGACGCCCTGGTATTCGACGCCGTCAACGAAATGATCGAACCCTGGTACCGCGAAGACACCGACCTCGTCGCCATCATGGGTCGCAAAATGCTAGCGGATAAATACTTCCCGCTAATCCAGCAAAACGCCGAAACGCCTACCGAAGCCCGCGCCTTGGATCTGATCATCAGTCAAAAGCGTGTCGGTGGCCTGCAGGCAGTGCGCGCCCCGTTCGTGCCAGACGGCTCCATCCTCATTACCTCGCTAGCCAACCTGTCCTTGTACTGGCAGTTGGGCAGCCGCCGCCGCTACGTATTGGACAACCCCAAGCGTAAGCGCATCGAAAACTACGAAAGCTCCAACGACGCCTATGTCGTTGAAGACTACGGCTTCGGCTGCCTCGTAGAAAACATCGAATTCGCTGAATAAGCGGCAAAGCCACCAGCTAGCGAAAAGGGAATGAGATGAAAAGCCCAGCCCGTAAACACTTTGAACAGGTATCCGCCGCGAAAGCGGCGGGCACCGCGACCCCAGGCGAGCAGCAACAAGGCGAGCAATACGAACTCCACGCCCGCGCGCTCTACGAAGCCCGCCGCACGCTGAAAACCATCAAATCGATTCAAGCCAAGATCGATAAAAAGCGCGAATTGCTGCCCGACTTCATGCCCTACATAAACGGCGTCCTATCGGAAGGCAAAGGCGCAAAAGACGACATACTCATGACCCTAATGGTCTGGTGTATCGACGTCGGCGATTACGAAAAAGCCATGGAAATTGGAGCCTACGCCGTGAAGCACAACCTTGATACACCCGACCAATACGAGCGCGACACCGTCAGCATTCTCGCCGAAGAGATCGCCGACGGCGTCAAAGCATCGCTTGAAAAAGAAGACGCCAAAGCCGACGACCTCGCCAACGTCATGGCCCGCTGCATCGCCATCGTCGGCGATGCCGACATGCACGATGAGATTAAAGCCAAAGTGCACAAGTCATACGGCTACGCCCTCCGCGCCGCCGAAGACAACGAAGGCGCCCTGGCACAGCTCAAACGCGCGTTAGAGCTAAACGAAAAAATTGGCGTCAAGCAAGATATCCAGCGCCTAGAAAGCGCAATCAAAAAACAGGGCGAACAGGCCAACGCCTGACCGCCAACCGAGTCGCACCCCGACGGCAAGGGGGCATCGCTAAGCAAGGGCTTTTAGCCTCGCGCGAAGTGATCCACCCCCTTCTTTTTTAACAGGTGGCCAGCATGATCGCCCACGGCACAAACCCGCCAAGCCAAGAGCTGGAAACCATACCCAACAACGGCTTTTGGCCCGAGATCGACCCCAACGAATTCCGCGAAGAAGAGCGCGTCCACAACGTCACGCCGCCGCGTATTAAGCAATCACTGCGCGCCGCCATTGCCGACGTAAACCGCCAGCTAGCCGCCTACCAAGCCGACCAGCAAGAAAACGGCCGCCCAAGTATTGATGAGGTACCGGTCGAAAACTGGCAAACCCCCGGCGACCTCCACTTGCTTTACCGCCGCGCCGTCTACGCCCAGGCACAAGCCGACCTACTCGAACGCTACCGCGACGCCTCCGCCACCGGCGAAGGCGACGAACGCGGCGAAGCCAAAGACCTAGCCGCCGACGACTACCGCGCCGATGCCCGCTGGGCAATCGCCGAGCTCACCGGCCGCAACCATACAACCGTTGAGCTGATATGAAACGCCTAGTGCGCGCCCACCAGGGCGAAACACTCGACGCCCTGCTCTACCGCGTCTACGGCAAAACCGCCGCGATTACCGAAAAAACGCTCACGCTAAACCCGCACCTAGCCGAACAAGGCCCGGTGCTCAAAGAAGGGACACCGGTCACGCTACCGCAGCCACCGGAAACCCGCGAAACCAAAAAGCCAAAAATTCAGCTTTGGAGCTGATCGAATCATAAAAGGGGATCACATGGCCGAACCCAGCACCATGGCAGCCGCCGGAACCGTAAGCATCACCGCCATGGTGATCGGCATGCTGCCCGGCATCGACGCCAACGCCGTCGTCGGCGCCTTTTGCGGCGCAACGCTATTCGTCATTAGCGCAAAAGACCTAACCATCGTCGAGCGTCTCGCATACCTGCTGATTTCATTCCTAATCGGCTACCTCGGCGGCCCCGACACCCTCGGCGGCGTAATCGAGCACACCGCCGTCGCTGCCTTCATCGCCTCGGCCGTTTCAGTCACCGCAGGCCTAAGAGTCATCGAAGGCGCCAAAACGCTCGACCTCAAAAAATGGCTAGGGAGGTAAGCATGTCGATTACCTACATCATCACCATTGCCGCCGCGCTGGTCGTGATTGCCCGGCTGCTCACCTTCCGCCGCCGCGCCGGTCGCTACCGCCCAGGCGTCGCGCTCGCCGCATGGTTAATCATCGTCGCCACCACCTGCGCCGCCATCTTCGGCCCGCCGCCCAGCGACCCCGCCCGCTGGCTAATCGCCGCCGCCATGGTCGCCCTGGCCGTCGGCCTAATTCGCACCGGCGGCAACGTCGCCCACCTAATCCGCCCGCTACGGAGGCAATAACATGCAAGCCCTCGTCAAATACGCCGCCCTGCAGCGGCAATCGCTGTTTATCTCCGCTGGTCACAGCGATAAAGACCCCGGCGCTGCCGCCAACGGCTTCACCGAAGCCCAGGTGGTGCTAGATTTCCGCGACCGCCTGGCGGAGTACCTGCGCGACAAGATCTACTTCACCAGAGACGGCGAGCGCGGCCAAAACCTACCGCTCACCGTCGCGGCTAATGAAGCTGTGGTGCACGACCTAGCCGTCGAATTCCACTGCAACGCATTTGCCAAGCCATCAGCGACCGGCGTCGAAACCCTAAGCGCCCAAGCCAACTACCCGCTAGGCAATGCGCTGTGTCTCGCCATATCAGGCGCACTCGGCATCGCCAACCGCAAGGCCAAAGGCGAAGGATCAGGCCAGCACAGCCGCCTAGCCTTCATCCGCCGCGGTAAAGGCATCATCGTCGAGCTGTTTTTCCTCACCAATAAAAACGACCTCGACAGCTACATAGCTAACATCGACGCCTGCGTTGAAGCGGTTGGTAGTGTGCTAATCGAAGCCGTCTGCATGGAGCATGCCGCATGAAGCCAGTCACCTACCTCGAAATATCAGGCCGCCAATCAGGTAAAACCGAGCGCCTAATCGAAGCGGTTGAAAAGCACGTTGAGGCAAGCGGCACCGCACTGGTAGTAGTGCATGACGGCCTGACGGATCACATGCGGGAAAAGATGTTCGACACCCGCGTTGTCGTCATTCCAGAGCATTTGATGCACAGCAAGCTAGTAACAGGGATCGAGCCACAGCTAAAAAACGTTCGCTGGTTTTTTGATGAATTCGACTGGCTAAAAAACGTACCCGTCAAAGAAGGCGCCTACTACTGCACCACCGCCCGCTACCTAAGAAAGCAAGATGCCAGCGCCGAAGGCGATACCCTCTTAACGCTAGTGGATAAGCTCGGCCAACCATCAGTCCGGTTGCCCAGCCCTATCAGCAAAGAAGATGCCGCCGAGCACTACGAAAACGAAACCGAGCGCGCCCTGCTGTTCGAAGCCCAGTACATGGAGCCGCATCCATGAACAAACTAACCCTACTAGCCCGCGCCGCCGCCCTAGCCGCCACCTTCGCGGGCGGTTACCAAGTAGCCAACTGGCAAAACGACAGCCACGCCCTCACCGCAGAGCGCGCCGCCCAACAAGCCATCGACGCAAGCATGCAACGCGAGTCAGAGATCGCCGCCCACGTCGAAGAGCGCCTGGGCGAACTGCAGGCAAGCGAACGGGTAATCGACAGGGGAATCATCCGTGAAATTCAAAAGCCCATTTACCAGCGCGTGTGCCTTGGCCCTGACGCTATCCGCCTGCTCAACCACGCCGCCGCCGGAACCCAGCCAGAAGCAGCAGAACCTAATGAAGCGCTGCCCTGAAACGCTGCCCTACCTCACCGATGGCACCGGCGGCGATGTCACGCTCACAATGGATAGCTGGGCCAGCCAGTACCACGACTGCGCAACCAGGCACAACGGCCTAGTCGACTCGATAGAAGGTAAACCATGAAACTACTAGATAACCAACAAGCCAACGGCGCAAGCGGCGAATACCGCCACCCCGGCAAAATGCTCAACATCTACGTCGCGGGCAGCCTCGGCGGCGGCACCGTAACGGTAGAGGCCCAGCTACCCGACAAAAGCGGCTGGCTACCCATCAGCGGTGGCGTGTTAGAAAGCCCCGGCCTACACGTACTCAATGCCGCCCCGCTCACCGTCCGCGTCAGCCTCAGCGGTGCCGCCTCACCAGACCTCAACGTCTGGGCAGAAAGCGACGACACCACCACCTATCGCCGCGTATTCCGTAAGGCCGAATAATGATCAAAGCCGCCATCACCCAGCCGATCACCCCAGCCATCCGGTCACCGTTCGGGCAAGTGGTGGCCAACCTTGCCCCACCACCGGTGCCGGTTGACCCGCTGCAAGCACGCTTGGAGGAAAGGTTTGGCGCAGGCCAAGTGGGCATTATGGCTATCATCCAGCCAACGGTTTTGGGTCAAACGGCTCTCTACAAAGACGCAGCGATGACCGACCCTGTTCTCTCGGCAGGCGACCCAGTGGGCGCGATTAGGGATTTCAGCCCTTGGGGCTATCATTTGCGGGCGCCGACAAGCTCGGCAAGGGGCGTTTATAGAACTGACGGCGAATTGCATTGGATTGAGTTCAACGGGGTGAACACCCAGTACGAAACCGTCCCAATTGCTGTCGACGTTAATAGAGTGACAGTTTGCGCGGCAGTAAGAAAGCCGTCTAATTTAAGGAGCCCTTTGGTGTGTCTTGACGGAGACCTTGCAGTTGCACCCAATTACGCGATGTACTTTCCCAGAACGTCCTCTATAACAGGTGCGTCGTTCGCTACACACTCGTCGGGAACTAACTATGCAGTTGCGGATTCTTCGAATATAAGCGCGCCTGCCAGTGCAGTGCTGACGGGTCGCAATGTAAACACTGACACTGCGCGCTTATGGTACAACGGCGTATTAGCGGCGGATGGCACAGCCGCGGGCAATTTCAGTAATTTTGGAACTAGAAAGATCGTCGTAGGGCGAGACAGGACAGACTTTTCTTCTGCAGAACTATTTGGCCTTTACGTCGGCTATGAGCAAGTTGATGATTTAGCACCGCTTGAGAGTTATTTTGCTGAACGGGTAGGGGTATCGCTATGACCACTGAATACACATTATTAGCAACGATATTCGGCCCGCCATTAGAGCTGGATGATTTGAATCAACTAGCGTTAGTGTTGGGTGAAAGCACTTCGGATGATAAAACGTTTAATGTTATTAATTGCCAACACCCCGAGACAGGCGAGCGGTATTGCGTTGTCAGTACAGTAGTCAAGCCAGTGTTTAGCGAAATGGCAAGTAAGCCATTGATAGCACCAGATCATGCGCCACATGCTGATATTGAGGCGTCAACTCGCGCTCAGGCGCTACTCAGCATTAACGACCAGATGCCAAGCCCTAATCATATCGCCGTGCGCCTAGCTCCTCGCACCTATACAACCCAGCAGCATATTGCTGAATACGGCTTAGTGCTCATAAAGCAGGAAGAAGCCACCCCATGATCAAACTCCAATCCCTACGCCAACACCTGCTCGCCTCAGTGCCCGAGCTCAAGCGCAACCCCGAGCAGCTCCACACCTTCGTCAACGACGGCAACGTCAGCTTCTCGCGCGGTACCGACCTAACACACGAATACCGCGTCGATGCCCAAATCATCATCACCGACTACACCGGCAGCCTCGACACCGTCATGATCCCCCTGCTGCAATGGCTCAACACCTACCAGCCAGATTTAGTGCCCGCAGAAGCCGTCCAGCTCGAAGCCGAAATCCTCAGCAACACCCATTGGGATCTCGCCCTCACCGTGCGCCTCACCGAGCGCGTCGTCGCTAAGGTCAACTGCGAAACGGGCAGCATCAACGCACATCACCGCATGCCCGAATACCCCGCCGACGCCTGCACCGCCACAAGCTGGCAACTCAACATCAAGCACCCAGGCAGCGACGAATTCACCCAGGAAGCGGCATGGGATAGCCCGCAATGAGCGACGAACTCCAACAGCTAGAAGAGTGGCTGACCCCGCTCATCAACAAACTAGGCACCAAAGAGCGCCGCATCCTCGCCCGCGAAGTCGCCCGCGACCTGCGCATCGCCAACCGCGAGCGCATCAAAGCCCAGACCAACCCCGACGGCACGCCCTACGAGCCGCGAACCGAACTACGCGGGCGAAGCGGCCGCATCCGCCGCAAGGCCATGTTTACCAAGCTGCGCACAGCAAAATACCTACGCATTAAAACCACCGCCGACACCGCCGAAATGGGGTTTCTCAGTCGCGTCGCCCGCATTGCCCGCGTGCACCACTACGGCTTGCGGGATCGCGTAGAACGCGGCGGCCCGCAACACCAATACGCCCGCCGGGAACTGATCGGCATCACCGCCAAAGACACCGACCGCATCGCCGACAGCGTCCTAAACCACCTCACCCCGCCCAGCTAAACATCGTTACTTGGCCCGCACCTTGTACAAAGCGGCTGGCACAACGCCCGCCGCTACCCTCTCGCGCGTAAGCCCCGCAGCATTGGCGGCATGAACAACGTCGCCGAAATACTCCGCCTCATTCAAAACCTACTCCGCCTTGGCGCAATCGCCGAGGTAGACCACGGCGTGCCCAATGAGCGCCTGCCCGCCGTGCGTGTGCGCTCCGGCGAACTGCTCACCGGCTGGCTACCCTGGGCCGGTGGCCGCGCGGGCACTACCCGCGATTGGAACCCGCCCACCGTCGGCGAACAGGTAATGATCCTCTCCCCTGGTGGCGACCTCGCCAACGGCGTCGCCATGCCCAGCCTCTTCCAGCTCAGCGCCCAACCGCCCACCAACGACCCCGGCAAAATCGCCCGCCAGTTTCCCGACGGCGGCCTGTTCGAATACGACCACGAAAACCAAGTCGTGCGAATAAACCTACCCGGGCGCCTCGAAATAGCCGCCCCCGGCGGCACCCAATGGGTCGGCAACATCAACCACCAGGGCGACATGCAGCGCGAAGGCAGCGACACCCAAACCGGCGGCACCAAAACCCACAACGGCAAAAACGTCGGCAGCACCCACAACCACGGCGGCATCTCACGCGGTGGTAGCAATACGGATGGGCCAAACTAATGGCAGGCATGAACGTCAACACCGGCAAACAGCTCGACGGCATCGACCACATCCGCCAATCAATCGCGGACATCATCACCACGCCCATCGGCTCCCGCGTCATGCGCCGCGACTACGGCAGCCTAGTGCCCGAGCTCATCGACCGCCCCATGAATGAAGCGCTACTCATGCAGGTCTACGCCGCCACCATCATCGCCGTCACCCAATGGGAACCCCGCGTGCGCATCACCGGTACCCGCCGCATCGTCAGCACCGAAACACCAGGCGCCGCCACCATCGAATTAATCGGCGAAACCGCCGACGGCCAACCGATTACCGCGGGAGTGCCCCTCGCATGAGAACCACCATCGACCTCTCCCAACTACCCGCGCCCAACGTCATCGAGCCGCTAGATTTTGAGGCCATCTTCGAAGAGCGCAAAGCCGCCCTGCTCGCCCTCGTCACCAGCGAACAACGCGACGAAATCGAGCAAACGCTGCAGCTAGAAAGCGAACCGCTGACCAAGCTATTGCAAGAAAACGCCTACCGCGAACTGGTCTGGCGTCAGCGTGTCAATGAAGCCGCCCGCGCCGTCATGCTCGCATTTGCCAACGACGAAGACCTCGACCACCTCGTCGCCAATTTTGAAGTAGAGCGCCTCACCGTCAGCCCCGGCGACCCCAACGCCACACCGCCGGTACCGCCCACGCTGGAAGACAACACCAAGCTACGCCTACGCGCCCAGCGCGCCTGGGAAGGCCTCAGCGTCGCAGGCCCGCGCGGCGCCTATAAATTCCACGCCCTAAGTGCCGACGGCCGCGTCGCCGATGCCGACGCCATCAGCCCAAGCCCCGCCGTGGCCGTCGTTACCGTGCTATCCACCGAAGGCGACGGCACCGCAAGCCCCGAACTGCTCGCCATCGTCGAAGCCGCCCTCTCCGCAGAAGACATCCGCCCGGTGGGCGACCGGCTCACCGTGCAAGCCGCCGACATCATCAATTACCAGATCGACGCCACGCTCTACCTCTACCCAGGCCCAGAGCAAGAGCCCATCCTCGAAGCCGCCGCCGCCTCGTTGCAACGTTTCATCACTGCCCAACGGCGCATCGGCCGCGACATTCGCATTTCAGCCATCCACGCCGCGCTACACGTCGAAGGCGTCCAGCGGGTAGAACTCGCCCAGCCGCCGGCCGATGTCATCATCGACGACACCCAGACCGCCCACTGCACCGCCACCAGCATCGCCATAGGCGGCAGCGATGAATAAACACCTGCTACCCGGCAACGCCAGCCGCCTGGAGCGCGCCGCCGCCGAAGCACTCGCCGAAATACAGCGCGTACCGGTGCTCCTGCATCAGCTATGGAACCCCTACACCTGCGAAGCGCGTTTGCTGCCTTATCTCGCCTGGGCATTTTCCGTCGATCGCTGGGACCCGGCATGGAGTACCGAAGCCAAGCGCGAAGTCATCGCCACCTCGTTCTACGTCCACCGCAAAAAAGGCACCATCGCCGCCCTGCGTCGCGTCGTTGAACCGCTCGGCTACCTGCTCGAAGTCAACGAATGGTGGCAGTCAGAACCCGAAGGCGAGCCCGGCACCTTCGCCCTAAGAATCGGCGTCCTCAACACCGGCATCACCGATGCCATGTACGAAGAGCTCACCCGATTAATTGAAGACGCCAAGCCCTTAACCCGCCACATCACCGGCCTGGATCTGCTCGGCGAAACGCGCGGCAAAATCAACATCGGTTGCACCGTCTACGACGGCCACGAAACCACCGTCTACCCCTACGCCGCCCAAGAAACCCAAAACACCGGCACGCTCTACCTCGGCGGCGCGCTGCACATCATCGACACCACCACCGTCTACCCCCAATAAGAGGCCCAGCACATGCCGCAGTTTTACACCCTGCCCACCGCCATCGGGCAAGCCAAAATGGCCAACGCCCTCGCCCTCGGGCAAACCGTCAACATCACCCACATGGCCGTCGGCGACGGCGGCGGCACCCTGCCCACGCCCAACAGCAACCGCACCGCCCTGGTCAACGAAATCCGCCGCGCGCCCATCAACGCAAGCGAAGTCGACGAACAAAACCCCACCTGGGTCGTCGTCGAGCAAGTGCTCCCGCCCGACGTCGGCGGCTGGACGATCCGCGAAGTCGGCATCATCGACCAAGACGGCGACCTCATCGCCTACGGCAACTACCCCGAAACATATAAGCCGATCCTCAGCGAAGGCAGCGGCCGCACCCAAACCATCCGCTTCGTGTTAGAAGTCAGCGACACCGCCGCCGTTACGCTCAAAATCGACCCCGCTGTCGTGCTGGCCACCCGCGCCTATGTCGATGGTCGAACCCAGATAGCCACGCAAGCCGTCGTCAATGAAGGCGAAAACGACACCCAGCTCATAACACCGAAAAAGCTTAAAGCCTGGGCCACGCAGTGGGTAAAACAGGCAACTGAAACCGTCGCGGGCATGCTCAAAGTGGCGACGCAAGCACAGGTCGATGCGGGGGAGGATGACACCACGGCAGTCACGCCTAAGAAGTTGCGATGGGGGTTCTCTTATTCCTTCGGTCAAGTCGGCTACATATTTCTACCGAGCTGGATGGGCGGTTTTGTGATGCAGTGGGGGAAATATACATCTAGCTCAGGGGGTAAAATCCCTGGGAATTTTCCCGTTGCGTTTCCAAATCAGTATTTCGGTTCTGTAGGCACGTTCTTCGGAGGGTTTTCGGGAATAGATACGGCTAACGTCAAAGTAGAAGCAAACACCCTGACGTCGTTTAATTTTGCGACAGTTAATCAAAATGGCGCTTTTTCGAATTCTCCCTTATTCCTCATACACCTAGGGTATTGATATGCACTACAGCGCATCGTTAAACACATTTTTAAATTCAGCTGCAAAAAAGGATTACGAACGGAGAGGGTTATGGCCCGCCGACTCTCTCAAAGCCACAGCCGAAGAGTGGAAAACCTACGGACAGAGCGAGCCGCCCGAAGGCATGCGCCGAGGCGCTGACGAGAATGGCCGCCCAGCATGGGTACCAATTCCACCGGCCAGCCTCGCCGACATCGCCGACCGCAAACGCCGCGAAATCGAAACCGCCCGCGATGCCGCCATTAACGAAGGGTTTACCCACACCTTCGGCGAAACCGACGACATCGTCCAAACCCGCCAGCGGGATCGCGAAAACCTCACCGGCCTTGCCGTATCGGCCCAACGCCACACCGAGGAAACCTTCCACTTCCGCGCCCAAAGCAACGCCACCTATGAACTAACGGCAAGCGAAATGCTCGCCCTCGCCGACGCCGCCCAAGCCCACGTCAGCCAGCAATACGCACACAGTTGGCAACTAAAATCAGAGATCGACGCCGCCCTAGAAGCCGAAGACCGCGACACCCTCGAAGCCATCACGTGGTAACCCACAAACCAATAAAAAGCCCGCCAAATTTGGCGGGCTTTCTGCATTATTGTAAGTGAGTTAGCGGATTTATGAGCAGCAACAAAACAAAAAAGCCACTTCATCAAAAAAGGTAACGCGCTGATTTTTCTATATATGGTAGCGGCATTTAAAAAAAGCGCCTCATATTGCGGAAAGTCAAATCTATACCTCACATCGATGCTACGTATAATTGCAAACAAGGCGGCTAAACGAAGGGCTGGCTTGTAGTGAATCAGCAATTTTTGTTGGGCAGAAGCAGTCAATAGCCTGTGGGTAAAAAATACTACATATGCTTGAATTGATTTTCCCATAGGCTATATATAGTATCCGCTTAGCCTGTAACACGTTGTGCAGGCACACGAAAAAGCCCCAAATCTAAGAGACCGGGGCTTTTGAAACCCATCAGGCGTTGGCGCGCCTTTAAGATGAGTAATGTTTTCTCATGCGCAACACTAGCATAATTGAGCCCACGCTCAAGCAATTTTTGCGGCGGTCCGCCGCATACCGTAATGCGATAACAGGGCATCCTGCCCAACGGGGGCCAGACTATGCAAATAGTTAAGCTCCTGATTGATATCACCGACGTAGTTGGCCAAGTCCTCGAAATTCTCCTGATGATCTGGCCCTACATACCACTAACCACGTAATCCCAAGCCCGCCACCGTGCGGGCTTTTTATTGCATTCTGTCCAGCCTTCCCCGCACAACGCCCGCCACTACCCTCCCGCGCGTAAGCCAATCACGATGGCACCACAAAGCACCACCATCTAACCCCGCTTGAACCTGCGCAGGAGACAAGCACCTATGTCTGACTACCACCACGGCGCCCGCGTGACCGAGATCAACGAAGGCACCCGGCCCATCCGCATTATTAACACCGCCGTCGTCGGCCTCATCGGCACAGCCCCCAACGCAAGCGCGGGCGTTCAAGCCGCGGCCACGATTAACGGTATCGAACCCGATTCCGGCCTTGTCATCACCGCCAAAAACGCGGGCCTGCCCGGCAATAACATTCTCGTCACCCTGGCAGACCCCGGCGAAACCTCCGCCGCCATATTGGTCACGGTCGACGAAAAGCGCATTAACGTCTCACTCGCCACCGACGCCGAAGGCGAAATCCTCAGCACCGCCGCCGAAGTCGCCAGCGCGATTAACGCCGAAACCAACGCCGCCGCCCTGGTCACCGCCGCCGCCGAAGCCACCGGGCAAGACGTCGTCACCACCGCCGAAAACGTCCGCCTCACGGGTGGCGTCGATGAGCCCTTCCCGCTCAACGAACCGGTACTCATCACCAACATCTACACCGCAATCGGCCAAGCCGGGGCCGGTGGCACCCTCCGCCGGTCGCTGCAAGCCATCGTCGACGAAGGCAAAACGGTCGTCGTCATGGTCCGCGTTGCGCAAGGCGAAACCGAGCAGGAAACCACCGCCAACGTCATCGGCAGCGTCGACCAGCTCACCGGCAAGAAAACCGGCATCCAGGCATTTACCGCCGCCGAAACCAAGTTTGGCGTCAAGCCGCGCATCCTCGGCGTGCCGGATCTAGACACCCAAGCCGTCACCGCCGCCCTAGCAGGCATCGCTCAACAACTGCGCGGCTTCGTCTACGCCTTCGCCCACGGCTGCACAACCAAAGAAGAAGCGCGCATGTACCGCGAGAATTTCGGGCAGCGCGAAGTCATGATCATCTGGCCCAACTTCCAAGCGTTCGACGTCGACGCCGAAGAAACCCTACCCCTACCCGCCGTCGCCAAAGCCCTTGGCCACCGCGCGCGGCTCGATCAAGAAATCGGCTGGCATAAAACCCTATCTAACATGCCGGTAAACGGCGTGACCGGCATCACCCAGGATCTCTCCTGGGATCTGCAAGACCCCAACACCGACGCGGGCTACCTCAACGAAGCCGACGTAACAACGCTCATCCGCAAAGAAGGCTTCCGTTTCTGGGGCTCCCGCACCTGTTCGGCGGATCCATTGTTCGCATTCGAGTCCTACACCCGCACCGCCCAAGTGCTCGCCGACACCATCGCCGAAGCCCACTTCTGGGCAATCGATAAGCCGATGCACCCAAGCCTAGTGCGCGACATCATCGAAGGCGTCAACGCCAAATTCCGCGAGCTGATCCGAAACGGCTACATCCTCGGCGGCTCCGCATGGTTCGACGAAGAGATCAACACGCCCGAAGTCCTCAAGAGCGGTAAGCTCTACATCGACTACGACTACACCCCGGTACCGCCGCTAGAAAACCTCATGTTCCAGCAGCGCATTACCGACCGTTACCTAGTCGACTTTGCCGACCGCGTCGCCGCCTAGGCCGCCGCTGAACCAATAGCGCACTAACAGGAGCAAGCAGAATGCTACCCAACATACTCAAAGATTATAATTTGTTCGGCGACGGCAATAATTGGCAGGGCCAAATCCCCGAACTCACCCTGCCCGAACTCGCCCGCCGCATGGTCGAGTACGAAGGCGGCGGCATGGACGGCCCCATCGAAGTCGACCACGGCCAAGAGCTCATGACCATGGAATGGACGGCCGGCGGTTTAATCGTCGACGGCCTCTTCGACAGCTTCGGCAGCCCCGTACACGACGCCGCCATGCTCCGCTTCACCGGCTCTTACGAATCCGACGAAGACGGCGGCATCATCCCCGTCGAGATCGTCGCCCGCGGCCGCCATAAAACCATCAACATGGGCGACGCCAGCAAAGGCGACAACAACACCATGCCCATCACCACCACGCTCAGCTACTACAAGCTCACCGTCGACGGCGAAGTCATCATCGAGCGCGACGTACCCGGCTACGTCTTCACCGTGCGCGGCGTCGACCGCCTCGCCCAACGCCGCCGCGCGCTAGGCCTTTAATCCTTAATCCATCACTCAACACGGCCGCCCAGGCGGCCAAACCCTATCCATAGGAAGCCAAAGCAATGACCGCTAAGAGCCAAGCCCAAGCCGTTGATAAAGACGAAGAGCAAGCCCCGGTGGCCAAGGCCACCAATTACAACACCGTCACCCTCGATACCCCGCTAATGCGCGGCAAAACCGAAGTGACAGAAATCCAATTCCGTAAGCCCAACGCAGGCGAGCTGCGCGGCGTCTCCCTTACCGACTTGCTCCAAATGCAGACCGATGCCCTGGTCACCGTGATTCCCCGTATCTCGCTGCCATCACTCACCGCCACCGAAGTACGCACCATGGACGTTGCCGATCTTGTGCAATGCGGCGGTGAAATCATCAGTTTTTTGTTACCGAAGCGGGCGAAGGAACAGGCCGAATAGCACTGCCCGAAAGTGTCGAAGACGCGATGGCCGACTTGGCCATCGTGTTCCATTGGTCGCCTGCCGACTGTGAAGACTTCACCCTAACCGAGCTAATGGAGTGGCGAGAGCGAGCCCGCAAGCGCAGCACTCCGAAAGAAAAGCCCAAAGGAGGCAGGCGTGGCGCGTAACTTAAAGCTAGAAGTGATGCTAGGCGCGGTGGACAAACTCACCGCGCCGATGAAGAAGATCACCAAGGGCACCGATAAAACCGCCACCGCCCTACGCGAAAGCCGCGATGAACTAAAGCGCCTGCAGCGCACACAAGGCGACCTCGAAAGCTTCACCAAGCTAAAGCGTTCCAGTTCAGAATCCGCGCGGGCAATGGAAGAACAGCAACGCACCGTTGCCCAGCTCACCCAGGAACTGCGCACTACCGAAGGCCCCACGCGCCGCCTCACCCAGCAGCGCGAAAAAGCCATCCGCCAAGCACGCAAACTCAAAGACCAATACGAAGGCGAGCAACGCCAGTTGCAAACGCTGCGCACCCGCGTGCGTAACGTCGAAGGCGTCACCGGCACCTATGCCGAACGCCAACGCCACTTGGCCGATAAAATCCGCCAAGCCAACACACGCATGGAACAGCAGCAAAACCAACTCAAACAAATCGAGCGACGGCAAAAGCGTGCCACCGAAGCCGCCGAGAAATACCAGCGAGTACTAGGCCGGGGCCAACGCATCGCCGGGCAAGGGGCCATGGGTGCCGCCGCGGGTGGCGGTGCGGCGGTGGCGATGGGTGCCCAAGCGATGATGAATCAAACGTCCGGCGCGCGCCTCGCCGCCCAGCAAGGCGAAGGCGGCGCGGAAGCCGACCGGTACCGTGAAGTCATCACCAACGTCTACACCACCGGGCGCGGCGAAGGGTTAGAGCAAGTCACCCAGGCAGTCAGCATTCTGGCCTCGCAATTCGAATCCCTCGGCGAAACCTCCAACGCCGAGCTGCAAGCCATTACCGCCCAGGCGCTAACGCTCTCCGACGCCTTCGGGATCGACATTGCCCAGGCCGCCCAAACGGCGGGCATCATGGTGCAAAATGGCCTCGCCAAAAACGCTACCGAAGCCTACGACCTCATGACGCGCGGCATGCAGGAAGTATCAGCCAGCATGCGCGATGAACTGCCCGAAATCCTGCAAGAGTACGGGACCAACTTCCGCGCGCTAGGCTTCGACGGTAGAGAGTCACTGAACATGCTGGTCGCCGCCGCCGAGCAAGGCCGCTACGCTCTGGATAAAACCGGCGACGCGCTCAAAGAGTTCACCATTCGCGGCTCGGACATGAGCAAAGCCAGCGTCGAAGCCTACGACGCCATCGGGCTAAACGCCCAACAAATGGCCGACGCCATCGCCAGTGGCGGTGAGCAAGCCGGTGGTGCATTAGCCAGCACCGCCCGAAAGCTGCTAGAAATCGAAGACCCCGCCCGCCGCGCAAACCTAGCCATCGCCCTGTTTGGCACACCAATCGAAGATCTATCCGTCGACCAGATACCCGCGTTCCTGCGTGGGTTAGCCCAAACCAATGACCGTATTAAAAACGTCACCGGTGCAACGGCAGATATGGGCGCCACGCTTGACGACAACGCAGGTGATGCCCTTAAAAGAGTGCAGCGCGCCCTCGGCGGCTCGTTCATGAGTGTGCTCGATGAGGTCGACGACACCATCATCCGAGTCAGTAACAGCATCACCAACTGGATGAAAGCCAATCCAGAGCTAACCGAGACGCTCACTAAGGCGGCGATTGCTCTTGCAGTGCTTACAGCTGTGGGTGGTGCTGTATTAATCGTCGTTGGTTCTATGCTGGCCCCCTTGGCCCTTATCCGCTATGGCGCGGCGATGCTCGGCCCAACCTTCATCGGCGCCGGTAAAGCCTTGCTATGGATGGGCGGCGCACTCAAAACCGTCGGCATGTTCATGCTCACCAACCCCATTGGCATTGCCATTGCCGCCATCGCCGCCGCAGCGTTCCTGATTTACAAATACTGGGAACCCATCAAGGCGTTTTTCACTGGCCTCTGGAATCAAGTCACCGCCGCCTTTAGCGAAGGGATCGGCGGCGTTGGTCGGTTGCTGGCCAATTGGTCACCGCTTGGCTTGCTATGGCGTGGCATATCCACCGCCCTTTCGGCACTAGGGGTTGAGCTACCGGAAACACTGACAGGTCTAGGCGGCATGATGATCGACGGCCTGATCGGCGGTATCAGCGGCAAGTTCGGCGAGCTGCGCGACTCAGTCACCGGCATGGCCGACAGCGTCAAAGGCTGGTTCAAAGACGTCCTCGACATCAACTCGCCTAGCCGCGTGTTTGCTGAATTCGGCGGCAACATCACCCAAGGGTTAAGCGGCGGTATCGAAGACGACGCCGACAGCCCGCTAAAGCAAGTGCGCAACCTCGCCGGTAACCTACGCAACGCCGCCGGCGGGCTAATCCTCGGCGCGGGGCTATCAACAGGCGCCGTCAGCGCCGACACCAGCCCTATCCAACTTGATACCCGCCCACCGCTACAAAGTGCCGCTGGCCAAGCAAGCGGCGGGCTGGTGATTCAGGGCGGTATCAATATCCAAGTACACGCCGCCCCCGGCATGGATGAGCAAGCTTTGGCGAGGCTGGTCAATGAGCAGGTACAGCGAGCACTACGGCAAGCCCAACAGCAAGCAGCCGCCGCCAATCGCCGCAACTTCCACGATAACGATTGAGGTAGAACACCATGATGATGAGCTACGGCATGTTTGTGTTTGGGCTCTCCACCGCTGCTTACCAAGAGCTGCAACGCCAGACCACCTGGCGCCACGCCAGCCAAAGCCGCATCAATGCACGGCCAACCCGCCAATTTCTTGGCCCCGGCGACGACACCATCAACCTTACCGGCACGCTATTACCTATGTTCACCGGTGGCCAACAAAACCTAGATCAACTACGTGCCCTGGCCGACCAGGGCAAAGCGTGGCCGTTGATCGAAGGCACCGGCACCTACTACGGCATGTTTGTCATCGAAAGCCTGGGCGAGAACAAGAGCGAGTTTTTCCGCGACGGTGCCGCCAAGCAAATCGACTTCGACATAAAGCTTGCCCGTATTGACGAAGGCAGAACCGACCAGCTCGGCGTGCTCGAAAGCAGCGCGCTACGTGCTATCACCGGTGCGCTGGCATGAGCATGCAGCCCGACTACCGCATAAGCCTTCAAGGCCAAGTGATTAGCCCCGAGTTTCGCGCTCGCCTCGAATCGCTCACGCTACACGACCGGCGGGGCATGCAGGCCGACCAACTCGATATCACGCTCACCGACGACGACGGCATGCTCGATATACCGCCCACCGGCGCAGAAATCACCCTAGCCATTGGCTGGAAAGGCCAAGCCCTGGTAGAGCGCGGCACCTTTACCGTCGATGAAGTCGAACACACCGGCGCCCCCGACACGCTCAGCATTCGCGCCTCAAGTGCCGACCTCCGCCAAGGCCTGCCCGGCAAGCGTACCCAAAGCTGGGACGACATCACCGTGCGCGACATCGTTACCACCATCGCCAAGCGCCACGACCTCACCCCCAGCGTCGGCGCCGTGCTGGCAGGCGTGCGAATAACCCACATCGACCAAACCGACGAATCAGACCTACACTTTCTCACCCGCCTCGCCGAGCGCTTCGACGCCGTGGCCACCGTCAAAAGCGGCAACCTGATATTTGTACCCATGGGCCAAGCCACCACCGCCAGCGGGTTAGAGATTCCGCCGTTCATCCTCCGCCGCCAAAGCGGCGACCAACACCGCTACATGCACGCCGAACGCGACGCCTTCACCGGCGTCACCGCCCTGTGGAACGACAAAGCCAACGCAGAGCGGGTAGCGGTCACCGTCGGCGAGCCGCAAAACACCCAACAGCTACGCCACACCTACGCCAGTGAAGCAGAAGCACTAGACGCCGCCCAAGCGGAATGGCAACGCCTGCAGCGCGGCACCGCCTATTTCAGCATCACCCAAGCCATCGGCGAGCCAGAGATCTACCCCGAAACCCCCGTATGGGTAATCGGCTGGAAACCCCAAATAGACGCCACCGCTTGGATCATCACCGAAGTCACCCACAACCTAACCGAATCCAGCTACACAACTGCGTTGCAACTCGAAACACGCAACGCCAACGCACCCGACTAGAATTACAGCCAGGCGTTGAGTGAATTAGTGCTTAAATGAAACATAAAATTGGCTTGCAGGGTCTGCTAATAATATGCAACAGTGCATATCAAGCGGTATCGAAAAGTATTGAAAGCATACCAATCGATATGTAGAATGCGCGTCCTTACAAATAGGCGGAAACCGCCTAGACAATGCAGATATATGGGGACGCAATGAACGCAATCAGCCAACAGCTTGTCGAAAGCGTATATGACCAAGTGCTGCATTCATCGAATTTGGTATTGCGTAGTTGCAAACTGTTTTCTATATCTGTATTGAAGCTTGAAGATCCAACATATTCAGAGATTGCCGAACAGCTTAAAGAGCTGTGCGACATCCTTGATAAGGTGAATATCAGCGGACCTGACGAATTGAAAATTTCCAAGGCAAGAGAGTACGCAAACCATGTGAGACTCATTGCAGCGGCAATTGAAACGGAAGATGAAGACACGCTGAATAGGCACGTACAGGAACTCGACCGGAGACCTTTCTTATGAAAAATCAAGAAATTGAAAACATCAAATTGCTACGTCGCGCTTTAGAGATCGCTGGCGAAGTGAATTCTAAACTTGATTACTGCCACCAACAGCACTTGAAGTCCGTCGAGCAAACGCAAAAAGCCGCTTGATAGATTGTTGGCTTCAAGATAAAGAAAGGCCCCGCCGAAGCGGGGCTTTTTAATGTCCGAAAATCAGCCTAACCACGCCTATCAAAACCAGCGCGGCCATCACGCCTAATATCACATTGCCGACCTTGGGGCGCCGCTCTACCCATCGAATCAAACGAACCGTAATCATAACGCCTCATCTACCGCGATACGGGCATGATGCACCACCACGCCGCGCACCATGCGCGCGGTGGCCATCAGGCCGGTACCGCCGTTCGGGGGCAGCAACCGAAAGCGCGGGCCGATGCGAAAGGTTTTATACAGCAAAAGCGAATCATCCATTTCCACCACCACATAATCATCGTGACCCAGGCCACGCGCCTCATCCACCAACAGCACATCGCCCTCGATCACCGCCCCATGAATACCCGCCTCGGTCGACACTTCCACCGCAAAGCAGCTCGGCGAATAACCCGCGCAATCCACGCCATCCAGCGCGGGGTGGTCAATGCCCATCGCCATTGGGCCAAGGTAGTTAAGACGCATGGTTAAAAGAATGTAGTAAGCATGAAGGCGCCGCCGACTAAAAATGACGTGGCGAAGCTGGAAAAGGTAATGGCGATAAAGCTACTGACAAACCACCCGCGCCCTTTGGTATAACGCTGATCGCGGTAGGCAGTGATTAAGAACAATAAGAGAACAGCTAAAAAAGCAATAATCCAAAGCATCATCTTCCCCTGAATAATTATTAACGGTCTGGTAATTCGCCGCTTTCCAGTAAATCATAAAATGCCATTTCATCGAGCACTATAGCGCCACGATGTTCAGCTTCGACCTGCTTAGAGGGCGCGGCCTTTGGCCCAACGCAAAGGAAGTCAAGCGCTTGGGTTACGCGCGTTCTGACTATCATTCCCTCATCCAGCGCCTGAGCTTCAAGCTCCGCACGCCTAGCCTTAGCAAATCCGGTGAATAAAATTTCCATTGGTTTAGTGCTGGGTGTATTGCGCCGGATCGGCTTCGGGGCGGGGCGTTTAGAGCGAAGTAGATTCTCACCGCTGCTAAAGGCAATAATCCGATCCTTGCGGAAAGTGCGTTGGTCATGGCGATCAAGGCAGAAGCCCTTTATATATTCGCTGTCATCTGACCAATCCTTTAATCGGCGCGAGGTGATATTCCCGTTAAAATCTTCATAGGTAAAACGTAACTCACCCGTAGTTAAGCTATTGTCGATACGTCCGTGCTGTGAAGATTGAGGAAGGTCATTTCCTTTTTTACTAAAAACACGGTTGCTTTGGTTCGGCGGTGTAGTTTTGGGGTTGTTTTTATGCTGCTTTTTCGCCAGCTTAGCGGCTTTGCGCTCCTTCTTTTTGGCCTCTTCTTTGGCAGTGTGTTGCTTAAAATGCCATCGCAAAGAGCCAGTAGGTTCGCCGGCTTTTTTGGCAGCATTGCGGTCATTGATAGCCGCGCTAAAAAAAGCAAATGCAGCCACCAAAACCATGGCAAGAAAGAATAACTCCATTGTCCCCATCCCCTTTTATTTATTCTACGAGCTACTTATAGAACTTGCCCCAAGTTAACAAGGCACCGCCCTAACACTTCTACAAACTGTTTCTTATCCGGAGCAATCAGCTCTTTGTCATAACGGTTATTGTCACTGATCAACAACCAGCCCCCGCCCGCCACGCGCTGCATGCGCTTAATACGCCGCTCGCCGTCCATCAGGATCAAGTAAACGCCTTCGCGGCTCGGGTCGCGCTGTGTGAAGTCGACGAAGACATAATCCCCATCGTCAATCGTGCCCACCATAGAATCACCGCGCGCCCGCACCCATGCGCCGGATTCAGCCGGTAGTTTCAGCTCCGCCAGAACAGCTCTATCCATATGGAAATAACCCAACACTTTCTCTTCGGTGAAATCCCGACCTGTACCCGCCGCGCACTCAACGTCATACATCGGAATAGATGCAACGTTGGGATCGTTTCGCTGGCGTTCGAGGTAAGCGGCCTGCTGTTCCTCGGTAGAAATATGGTTTTGTGAAGGTGAATTAAATTGGCTATAGCTTCCATCTGAAAGCGAATTATTCGAACGGAAGCCATCCGAACGGATACCTTCAAAAAGGTAATTTAGATCAACGCCAAGCTCTTTGAGTTTCTGAAGATAGTAGGCGTCAGGCGCTCTCTTATCGGTTTCATAGTTGTATTGAGCCACTTTCTTGACGCCGCCAGCTTCCCCGAATGCCTCCTGTGACATCCCGAGCCTCACCCTTTCTTCCTTAAGTCGATTGCCGAAACTATTCACGTAAAGATCCTTTTAAGAGTTGACGTATTCACATTCGTGAATCATCATTCTCATATGTATACACACCGATAAGACCTATACAGGAAGCCTAACCCATGACGCATTTGAACGCTACGCAGGTCACTCATCCGAGTACTTCGCTTACCACTAATCGCACTGCTCAAGTGCTTGTAAAGATGACCCCAGCCGAGCGAGCCGAGCTGGAAAGCATCGCCGAACTTGAGCAGCGCTCTCTCTCCGGTGCCACGCGCATCATGATCCAGCGCGGCATCAGCCAGTACAAAACCGACACCCTAATCGCCGATTAACCCCTGTTTGTGACGTCCGCATAAGGAATCAAGAAATGCATCAAGACACTCGTCGCATCCGTTCGCGTTACGCCGCCGTCAACTTAGACGACTACGAGGCCAAGTTAATCGACGCCCTGGTGGATTACACCGGTATGTCGAAAGCCACGTTGTTGCGCCAACTGATATTGAAAGAAGCCCTCGACACCCTGGGCGTCGGCGACATCGTCAGTGTGGGCCAGCGTGCTGGATAAAGGCAGGCACAAAAAAGGCACTTAAGGAGCACTTATGGCCGAACAAAACCGCATAGCACTGGATGAAGAGCTGGAAGCGCAGCTTGAAGCCGTGCGCGTGCAGCAAGGCCTCGACACCCTCGACCAAACCGCCGAGTGGCTAGCCCGCCGCCGGTTGCGCAAAGGGGTGAATGGCCTAACCGGCCGAGGCCGAGCGCTCTACGACGTAAGGGGGCCAAGTGACTGAGCCAACCGAAGAGGCAGGAATGCAGGAAATTAGCCGCCTGCGGTGGGAGTGCCCGCACTGCGGCTCATACATGAAGGTGCGAACTTCGAAGGCGCATCTTCCCGTATACAAAGAGTTTTATCTGCACTGCACCAATGAATTCGAGTGTGGGTACCGCTGCAAAGCAACGGCCAATATTTCGGAGACGCTAACGCCGAGTTACCGACCTAACCCAGATATCAATATCAAGCTCTCATCTTGGTTAAAGCAAAAGGTGAAGCTAGAAGATCAGGGCCAAATACGCCTGATCGACGAACCCAAGAAGGAACCAAAACGATGAACGTATTACCGATTAGCTCCGCAAAAGCGCCCTTCGATCTCGCGACCGAACTGCTGTGGCAAAGCCGCTGGGGCAGCCGCGCCGAAGCGCTGCGCATCACTATCGGCACGCTGGTCAACGATTACGGTATCAGCGAGAACACCGCCGAAGTCGCCGCCATTCAGGCCTTCGCCGATCTGGATAGCGTCAACCTAACCGCCCGCATCGACGTAGACGCCACGACGTCACATTGCGTCATCTTCCGCGATGCCAGTGGCAAGCCGGTGATGCTCACCGCCCGCGACCTGGACCGCATGATCCAGCAAGCCCGCGATGCAGGCATGGCCCAAGTGGTCGACGCCGACACCCGCCGCCCTGTCGTTCTTGAGCACTGAGGTAACCAACATGGCCAGCATTACCCACCTACCCACACGCCAAGCCCCGGCCCGCGTCCAAACTGACCGCGCGGGCTTTGGTGAACTCCGCGCCGAGCTGCACAAGCGCGCCGATGATCTCGACCTCGTCGAGCTATGGGCAGAGCTGCCCCATAAAGAGCGCCGCTTGCTGCTCAAATCGGCCGACCTGCAGCAAGACTCAACGCTGCAAATCGGCCAGCTCAACAAGCCCGAGCGCGACGCCCTGCGCGGTGCCATCCACCGCATGAGCAATTACGCCACCCAGCTAAAAGGCCGCCTTCACGGCAGCCGTCCTCACCCAAGCCGTGAGCTGGCAAGCCACGCCATCGCCGCGTTGAAGGAAGGCAATGCCCAAGCCGCCCACCACTGGTTGTCCATGATCGAAGGGGGTGTCGCGTGAACATCGAGCCAATCATTCCAATGAGCCTGGAAAACAAGCTGCACCACGGCGAGAACGACTTCGCTGAAATGGCTGCTTGGAATGCAAACGTTCGGCAGCTAAGACGGTTCGCCGACTTGATGACCGATCTTGCCGCCGATTGCGTCATGGAGCGTCGCAAGGGTGAAGCTAATACCGAGCATACCTATGCCCGTATTCGACTAGCTGGCCACATGGATATGGCTCGCGAGCTAGTCGCCATGGTCGGGCGCCTGAGCGAAATGGAACGTGAGGCTCAACGCGAGCACGACCTAGCTCAAGAAGAGTACGAATTTGGCAGGCAAATGCATTTGGCTAAAAGCGAAGGTGATGCATGAACATTCAGACCACGATGGACGGCCTTTATATCACTAAGGTGCGTTTCGACTACCTCGCCGAAGAGCTGGAAGCCGCTGGCCACAAGATGGCCGCCGAAGAGATCAAGCGCGAAGCGTTCCAGATGAGCGAACGGTTTATGGCGTTAGAGCGCGTGCTGAAAAACTACCAAGTCGACATCGCCGCCGTTCAACACCAAGAGCAACCGCGCTGGGTCGGTGTGGATCGCGCCGCCGGTCAGTTGGCAGGCCGCTGCTTTAATGGGGTGGATCGGTAATGGAAATTATCAAGGCGAACTACAAGGGCTACGACCACTTTGCCAAGGCTGAAAACGAAGTTCAGCAGCGCTACGCCGTCGACGCCATTAAGAAATTAGAGGTGCAGGTAGCCGAAGAGGTGAAGCGTATCGAGGCCATTTTTTACGACCTTGAGTATCTGGAGGCGAGGCATTACCTAGAAGCGCGCTTAAAAGAGCTGAAAAAGCTGGAGTATCGGTTAGGCACTGCCTGGGCTGAGGTCGCGGGTATGTTTGATGATGAGGCCGATACATGAGCGAGTTCGATAAAGCGATTGAAGAAGCGCTGGAAAAAGCCTTTCCCTACAGTTCGGGCACAAAGGACTGTTATGGGTATATCAATGACTATTTTAAGCGTCTGCCGTCGCTCGCGGATCAGTTGGCCGATGGTTATGTGCACGTTTCCAAGCGTCACGGCCATCGCGCCGCTAACCGTTGGTTGGCTCACCATGCAGAGCGTTTGATTGAACCGTCTTTCATCCTTGGCCGCTTCCTTCCTATTCGCAGTTCGCTAACGCGAGCCATGAGCGCATTGGTGAAGCGGAGCCCAACGACCGTCGAGGGTTTATATGTAGCGAATCAGTGGTTGCTGTCGGTCGAAAAGCGCTTAGTTATTTGCGGCCTGAACGCCACCCACGATGACGACGCCCTGGTCAATTACGCCCAGGCCCAGGCAGCGGCCATCGATAAAAACGCGAGTATCTTGATAGGCGATATTGCCAAGGCAAACCGCCTGCAGCGGCTGGGCATTTTCCCACCGCCGAAGCCAAAAATGGTGGCCATCAAAGGCAAGCCGCTGTCTGAGCAATTCCGCGACTATCAAGACGCTTGTGCCCGCGCGCGTAACCAGTTCACGCCGCCGCCAATGATTGGCAATTTCCGCTTTCAGCGCTGGCAGTATCTGCCCCCGCTGTGCATTTCCGTGGTGCGCGCCACAGCTATCGAGCAAGGCCGTCACCGCTGCGCACTTCATGGGATCGCCCCGCCCAGCCACAAGCTACCGGCCAAAACCCAGCTAGCCCGCCTGAGCTGTTCGCTTTGGTGGCGTCGTAAGCTGCGCCGCCAGTGTGGCCGCACCGTTGAGCAGGTGATGCGCGAAGCTCACCGCGTGCACAAGCAAGCAGGCATCTACTGCAGCGACTTTACCGTCGAGCGTCGCCGCTCCCAGCGCCTACGCAATAACGCCCTGTTGGAAACCCTGGAAGCCATCAACCAGGAAGGCCAAACCTACACACTCGCCGAGCTGGCCGAGTTGGGCTTGGCCAACCCCGATCACCGCCGGGCAGAGCTTATGCTGCGCATCCGCGACACCGAAGCGGAAGCGCGCCGCCTGGGGCATAAAGGCATGTTCTACACCATGACCACACCGTCGAAGTGGCACGCCGTCATCGCCAATAACTGCGCGAGAAATCGCAAATATGAAGGCGCCACACCCCGCGAAGCTCAACAGTATTTGCAAGGCCTGTGGGCGAAGATCCGCGCCAAGCTGGCCCGCGACAATATCGGCGTTTACGGCATCCGCGTCGTAGAGCCCCACCACGACGGCACGCCCCACTGGCACTTGCTGCTGTGGATGAAGCCGGAAGACGAAACGACCGTCACAGAAACCATGCGCGAGTACGCCGAAGAGTCACAGCAAGAAGAACTGTTCAGCCGTGGCCGTAAAACGACCGCCCGCTTTGATGCTAAGAAAATCGACTACAGCAAAGGCACCGCCGCCGGTTACGTCGCCAAGTACATCAGCAAAAACATTAACGGCGAACA
>TARA_R110002012_G_scaffold202923_2_pt1 | contig 29857 bp, 24 predicted proteins | sample TARA_R110002012 | Tara Oceans TARA_R110002012 (sample SAMEA4396515) | marine metagenome | biome: Westerlies Biome; feature: [DCM] deep chlorophyll maximum layer (ENVO:01000326); material: water (ENVO:00002006), including particulate matter (ENVO:01000060) such as... | depth 40 m | reverse complement strand
TTCCACGCCGGTCCGTTGGGTAGGGTATTCCTTATGGCTATTTCATGTCTTAGAATATTGGGCTATTAACCTTGAAGGGGTTATTGCGGAAGTTGAAGTCATATCCCAAAGATACTTCAAATGATGGTGCAATTTGACCATAAATCTCATTGTTACGATAAGTATTCGAATTGAGATCGTAACTAATGCCTGCACTAAAGTCGTTGATTTTGAAACCGCCTAATACAATGAATGAATCAAACAACCGGTACCATGTGCCCACTTGCAGCGTCAAAGCAACATCGGACATGGTGCTGTTGATCTGATGTGAGAGGTAGGTGCCAAGGTTCACCTGATAGCTTTGTGATGAGTATGCCACCAATAGGGAAGGGTGCACATATGTTTTTGGCGTAACAATAAACTTGGCGTTTGATACCAGTTTGAACAGTATAGGGTTGTCGGTGAGGTACAGGCCACCAAACCGGCTTTTTGGTGTGTTGAGATTGTCGGCAGAGAGCCCAATGGTAAACGACCGATCCCTGAACATCGCATTGGGGTTATCGATGGCGGAATACAAAACGCCAAAATTGAAAACAGGATGGTAAGACGACAGCTTGCCAATATCCTCCGGGTTTTGCGAATTATCGAAGCCGATATAGGGATTGTACTGCGATCCCCATTGTAATCCATTCAGAGATATTCTTGTTTGTGTAACGCCTCCCTGTAATCCAAAGATCAAAGTGTTATTTCGTAACCGCTTCAGCTTGAGTGCATAGGCACCGGTAAGTAATATTTTTTGCGTAGAGAAAGCACCCTGAATGCCCTGGGTTTCCTTAAAGAAGGTAAGACCCGCTCCACCTACCTGAAATTTCCTGCTTGTATTCTGAAAAACAGGGTAGGAGACGGTTGCCTGACTGAGGTCATGAAGTGATCCGTCCCCTGCCAGCTTACTTTTATTGAAGTTTATCCTGGCTGAAAGGTACGGATTTGTTCCTGCAAACGCCGGGTTAACAAAAATAGCGCTGGAGTAGAACTGCGAAAACTGCCCGCCCTGGGCTTTTATCTGTCCAATGAACAGAAGAAGAATAAGGCCGATGAGTGTGCTTCTTTTCATCGCAGTAAAATAAATGATCCTTTTTTACTGAATGACCCCTGTGGCGTAACCACCTGAACTGAATAGTAGTAAACCCCTTCTGAGGCTGCAGCGCCACCGTTTGTGGTTCCGTCCCAACCCAGCTCGTCAAGTACTGCATCGGTTTGATTGACGCTGTACATTTCTACATTGTACCCGTCCCAGATGGCCATTGTGAACTTTTCAACAGGGATACCTGCAAGAAATGGCCTGAAAAGCCTGTTTTCCTCCAGAGAGGCACGGGGCGCAAATATGTTGGGTACGAAAAACGCAGGCCCGGAGCTCAAAGGCATTCTGCCAAGACTAACATACTTAGGCTCGTTTCGCAGGACCAGGGTTTTGGCAGAGGTTAGCATGCCGTAAGTCAGCGAGTCGGTGTCGGTGAGTGAACCGATGCCCAGCTGAAAGTATTTTCCCTCTTCAGCATCTAAATGGGCAATTACCGGCCCGTACCTGTGAGCTCGTATCGTTTGAGGGTTCACCAGAGCATTCAGTTCAAAGCCGTCGAAATTAACTTCAACGGTGGTGGCAAGGTTCTTCTCACTTTCTTTGGTAACTATCCACTGCGCTTCATCCGCCAGGCCGATCAGTGAATCGCCGGGTATCAAAAGAGAAGCGTCAGGAATAGCTATTTCCACAGCGATTTTATCTCCCTGAGATGCTTGCAGCAGAGAGAGGCTATTGAAATATCCGTCAATGCCCATAGGGTAGTAGAGGGCATTTCCAACGGAGGTTTGGCTTATCCTGCCCTCAATATAGCTTTCCGCCGACCCGCCAGCGATCTGCCCACTGCTCACATGCACCTTTGTAGCTTGTGGGTAGAGGTAGCCTTTGTTCATGTCCAGCATGCCTGATACATCTATTGTATTGGCGAACAGAAACAAGCGACCCTGCTTGAAAAGGATAAGGTCTTTGGCCAACAATTCGGCCCCAGTCAGCTTTTGGTCGGCGCCTCCTGTAAACTCCATCGAGCCAGCTGAGGTGTTTGCTGCAAAGTCGACATCTTTACTTAAAATCAGAGTGCCTCTGTTGTCAAGTGAACCTTCAAAATTCACCTCGTTGCTGAAAAACACCTTCGCATTGCCTTCTATATACATAGAGGCATTCGGCTGTAGCGTAAACGGCTGGGCCAGGCATTGCACACCTGCAAATAGGATCGATATGAAGAATAGAAGGCGCATGTCTATTCCTGGCTGGAAGCAGGTGCTTTGGCGGTAGTTGTGGATTGAATAAGAAGATCAAGCTTTGCTTCGAGGGTTTTGAACCGCTCGTCGTTGGAGGATAGTTGAGCCTTCATCTCATCGATTTCTTCTTGCAAACCGGAAACTCTGGCGTGTTCTTCTTTGAGGGCTTCGATGAGGATGGGGATGAGGCCCTGGTAGTTGACACTATAATATCCGTTGGCTCCCATAACAGCCAAGTCTGGAAATAACTCCTGTAACTCTTGCGCTATGAGGCCGTGGTGAAGAACGCTGTCCTGTTGGTCGATATAATGATAGGTATATCCATTTACTTCAACAAGCCTGTCCAGAACCCCTGAGATTTTGCTGATTTCTTTTTTCAACCTAACGTCACTTGCACTGAAGGAGAGTACCCTGCCTTTGGCATCTACTTGTACCTGAGCCGTAATCAAAGTACTATAAGTTCCTGCAGTTATGACATTTTGCATTTCTAACTGATCAGAAGTTATTTGGAGGCCGGATGTGCCCGACAAATTGACTGCCAGAGGGGTCCCGGCTCCTCCGGATAAGCCGTTGCCGGCGACAGATGCGTTAATGTCTATTGCAGAGATAGTCCCATTCGTGATTTCCGCACTCCCTACGACCAGCGGGCTCCAACTTGCCCCAGTTCCGTTGGTTGTCAGGTAATCTCCCACGCCGAACCCAGATTGGTCTGGCAGCACGCCAAGAGGGCTTAAATCTATGGTATTTTTACCTTGAATGGTTAAGTCGGTGCCTACCAGCGTTAGCGTTTGGAGTTCATTCGTGGGGTTCGAATCCGCATCATTGACATTATCAGTTCCAGTATCCCAGTTAGAGCCATTCCACTTGAGGACATCCATCGGATTAGGAGACGTTGCAGTGAGGTTAAAACCAGTTCCTCCACTAATGCTCACTGTATTTCCTGAAATAGATATATCCTGCTGGTATGGGCCGAGGTCAATGTTTGTGGCCGAGCCATTGTTGGTGATTGTTAGCGTATTCGCAGTCAGATTCAGGTCTTGAATCTCGTTGGTTGGATTGGCATCTGCATCGTCCACATTAAGGACCAATGTTGAACCCGATGACAAGGTGATATTTCCTGCTGTTGCGTCGGTGCTGATATCTTGAATTTCGTTGGTTGGATCGGCATCTGCGTCGTCGACATTAAGAGCCAATGTTGAGCCTGATGACAAGGTGATATTCCCTGACGTTGCGTCGGTGCTGATGTCCTGAATTTCATTGGTTGGGTCAGCATCTGCATCGTCCACATTAAGGGCCAGTGTTGAGCCTGATGACAGAGTGATATTTCCTGGCGAGGCATCAGTGCTGATATCCTGGATTTCGTTAGTAATGCTGAAGTCTGCGTCGTTGATGGAAACTGTTCCGCCGCTGTTAGAAAGTGTAAGGTTACTTCCTGCCAGTGAGAGTGTTTGCAACTCGTTGGAAGCGTCGGCATCTGCGTCGTCCACATTGAGAGTTAAAGACGAGCCACTGGAAAGCGAGATGTCACCAGCGGTACCGTCTGTGCTAATATCCTGAATTTCGTTTGTATTGTCAGCATCAGCGTCATTTACATTAAGGGCCAATGTCGAACCTGAGGATAAAGTGATATTTCCTGGCGTGGCATCAGTGCTGATATCCTGGATTTCGTTCGTAATGCTAAAGTCTGCGTCGTTGATGGAAACTGTTCCGCCGCTGTTAGAAAGTGTAAGGTTACTTCCTGCCAGTGAGAGTGTTTGCAACTCGTTGGAAGCGTCGGCATCTGCGTCGTCCACATTGAGAGTTAAAGACGAGCCACTGGAAAGCGAGATGTCACCAGCGGTACCGTCTGTGCTAATATCCTGAATCTCATTAGTGGCATCCGCATCCGCATCATCCACATCATCTCCATCCGCAAGGTCGGCGGGTACATTCGAAAGATCTCCAAAATCGCCACTAAAAAGAGTCGGCAGATTGGCAAGGCTGGCATAGTCGCCATCAAAATCGTCAGTGACATCAGTATCATAATTAGATAAGTCAACCTGAGCCAGGTTTGGATCGTTTGTGAGTGTCAATACACCGCTACTGAACTCCAGCGATTGAAGTTCATTTTCAGGGTCGGCGTCGCTGGTGGTAATAAGACTGCTTAAATCAACTGTGTTGCCCCGTTCGATGGATAGGTTGGTGCCTTCAAATGTAAGGTTCTGTTTGTCAGTGTCAATACCAGCCAGGTCAACTTCGTTAGCTCCCGATACTTTCAGCAGACTGCCGGTGAGAGATAATGTTTGAAGATTTTGCGATACAAGCAATTTATCCCATGCCGATCCGTTCCAATAGTAGAATAATCCTTCGGTGTCGTCAAACACCAGCAGCCCTTTTTCTGAGGCTTGCAATTGCATGGCTAGTCGCTGGGGAGTGGTAAGACGAGGAATAAGAAGCCCCTGGTTATTGTCGGGTGAAACGAGTTGAAGGACTGCATTTGGATTGGGAGTGGCGGTGTTAATGCCAACAGAATTGCCCTGGCAAAATACGTCAGTAGACAGCGCTATAACAATGAACCCGGCGAGGCCCAAATAGTGACTAAAACGGTACATAAGCTCAAAGGTTGGTACACAAAACTATTTCAATGTAACCGAAATTGTGATATTTTAATAGAGCTGGTCTGATAAAGTTGCTGGATGCACACAATCTCAAGAAAATGAACCTCTTTTAGATGTTACAAATTATAACATACTTGGACTATTTGAGGATTTAATAAAATGGCTCTGGAAAAGAAGAAGCCCGTTTTTTTCTACATACGAACTTTTTGGGCTTGATGGATTTGGTCAGGTGTCAATGTTATTTGGCGACTAATATTTTTTTTGCAATTTTTCCAAAATCATTTCGGTTTGAAGACGAAATCGATACCATATTGCCTGTTACTTCGCAAAGGTTGATCATTGAAAAAGCATTCCGAATTACCCACTACATTCGACACTTCGAAAAACTCCTTGATCACTATCTCTTTCCTGCTTTTGTATTCTATTGGATAAAAGTACTGCAACGGATCCTGTCTGCTTCCAAACCACAGCCGATCTTTTTCGGCCACATAAATGGCCCCAAGGGTGCTGCTTGTTTGTTCCACAAACTCATAATCACTACAACCCTCACACTTTAAGTACCTCGAGACAAACAGAATTCTACTGTACACGCTATCTTTGGAAAAGCTTAGCTCCATACTTACTTCAAGACGGCCGTAGTCGCCCGCCTCGTAAGAGTATTCGGGTATGTCCTGACTAAACAGGCAGTCCCAGTTGAACGTCGACGTGGGCACATCTTCAAAAACATAGTTTTTGGAAACCCAAGTGTGGGCTGAAAGAAGCTCATGGGGTGTAACGAGATTGTCTTCCTTACTGCAGCTGAGCAAGGGAAACAAGAAAACCATTAGCCAGCGTACGGGTTTGAACATAGTATATTGAATCTTGTGAGACGAAGCAAAGTAACCCTGGCAGACGAGCATGTTTGGTGAAAGCCGTGATTCGTTCGATGAAGCACCCAGCTTTTATGGACAAGTGTTGGAGCAAGACATCAGCTTATGCTGTTGCTGGTAGACCCGCTATTTCGTATTCGCATCATTGATCTCCACCCAGTAGCCATCGGGGTCTACGATGTAGATTTGACTGGCGCCATCAATGCGAACATTCGACTCGCCAGACTTGCCCTGCCAGCTTTCAAATGGGATGCCGACTTCGTTTAAATGTTTCATGTAGGGTTTGATATCTGTTGTATGCAGACAGATGTGCATGTTCTTTTCCATCTGGATTTTGCTGTTGTCGCCCTGAATGATGTGAAGTTCTTGTCCATTGCCCAGGTAGAACCAACGGTGTCTGCCGTCTTTGATCGGACAATCCATTTCTTTCAGACCAAGGGCCTTCATATAAAACTCAGCACTAACGTTCATGTCTTTAACGTAGAGCGCATAGTGATCGAAAGACAGCGACGGCAAGTTCTGAGTGGACTGGGCAAAGCTGCCAGCGCAGAAAATGAGTGATACTGCAAGGGTGGCGAAAATGTGTTTCATTTTAAGTGTTTGTTTAAGGACAGTTTAATTGTGGCGTGTTCTGCCAGTTTGATAAAGAAATATAAGCCACAATCTGGTAATTCCTTGGGTTCTTTCTTTCTTTAATCAACGGTTCGTTGCCTGACTCAAGCGAATCAATTTCAGGAGTGACCCGAAGTACAAGCTAGTACTTTTATTGTTTTCATGACAGAAAAGAAGGTTTTAACCGGGCTAATTGTGATTTGCACCCTGCTTGCCTTAACGGTACAGTTAGTCGGCGGTATTTCGGGAGATGGAGCAAGAGCCGACTTACCCATTATGTATTGGCCGCTGGGCTTTGGAGCGGTGGCGTTGCTATTAGTCGTTCCTGTGTACAATACCTGCGAATGGCTAATGCCCTTCAAAGAGAGGGAGAAACTGATGCTGGCTTGTCTTATAAGCATTCTTTACGGTCTCTCATTGGTTTTGCTGGCGCCGGTTGTTGCTATCCTTTTCGAAAGGCTATTTAAGGTCAATGAACACTTCAATTTTTCAAACCTGCCTTTGGTTTATGCATCGGATTGGGTTTTTATTTTGCCATGCACGCTTTTTTATTTTCTGCAGCTGCTTTTTGTGGTACTACTAAGGCAAAAGGATCAGATAGTGAGAGATAAAGAGAAGGTGCTGGAATTAGAGAACCAGCTAAAGGAAGGAGCACTGAGCAGCTTGCAATATCAACTAAGGCCGCATTTTCTTTTCAACTCGCTCAACAATGTTGCCATGATGGTTAGAAAAGGCGAAAAGGAAGCCTCAGTCGATGCTCTGGTGAGTCTGAGTACTATTTTGTCAAAAGTGATGCGACGGGATAAGGAACAGATGATCAGGCTTCAGGAAGAACTTGACCTACTTGAGAATTTCATCACAATTGAAAGGCTGAGGGATGATAAAGTATCCATTTCTGTTGATGTGGCGGATGGAGCGAATGCTGCAATGGTGCCTGTGCTGCTCCTACAACCCATTGTGGAAAATGCTTTTAGATTTGCCAGGGAAAGTGGAATTGATGAACCTTCGGTGCGCATAAATGCAGCAGTAGTCGGGCAATCTGTTCAGCTAAAAGTGTTTAATTCCGGTAAAGGGCTCATAGGTTGGACGCTGACGGACTCGTCGGGTATCGGCCTTATCAACACTATTCACCGGCTTCGCTATATTTATGGCACCAGCTTCTCGTTTACCACAACGGATTTTCCCGGTGGAGTAGAGATAGTTATTGAAATACCCTCAAAATTAGAAAGGCATTGAAAAGAGTCCGCTGCTTGATAGTTGATGATGAAAAGGAAGCCAGAGAAGGTCTTTTTCTCATGCTGAAGGCTTATGAGCAGCTTGAGGTTGTTGGAATATGCGCTAATGGGCTTGATGCTATTACGCAAATTGACACGCTACGGCCCGATCTGGTGTTTTTGGATATACAAATGCCCCAGGTAAACGGGTTTGAAGTTGTCAACAGCCTTGAACCGCCCTTGCCTGCTTTTGTGTTCATCACGGCCTTCGACGAGTATGCGCTCAAAGCATTTGAAGTGCATGCGCTGGACTACCTGCTCAAACCATTTACCAAAGAGCGACTTGACGAGGCGGTTGCGCATGTTAGTCTGTTTTTGGATAAGGGGACGGGTGCGCCAAAAGAAATACGGCAAATAGCTAAATTATCTACTGACAACGCCAGATCTGACAGTGTGGTCAATAGTGATGGGCTTTCAGGTAAGCTCGTCATCAAGGCTGATGGCAGGTTGTATTTTATCGAATGGGCTTCCATTATCTGGATACAAGCCTACGACTACTATGTGAAAGTGCACACAAAGGACAAATACTACCTGGTAAGAGAAAGTATGAAAAAAATAGAAGCCAGGCTACCCGAAACCACTTTCCTGCGGGTGCACAAGTCCAGCATAGTGAATACTTCCTATATTCATTCTATTGAGTCTGTGGGGAATAACGACCATCTAATAACTCTACAGAGTGGAGTCAAAGTAAAGTCGAGCAGAAGTTATTCAGCTTCCCTTCAAAAGTGGATGAACTAATCGGCTGACTGCATGTCCCTTGCGATTTACTGCATTTGTTTTGAGCCAAAACCTTTAACCATTTGATTTGACTCATGATCAAAAACTACCTCACCATTGCTTTTCGGGTTTTCAAAAGGGACAAGATTTACTCTTTGATGAACCTGCTCGGGCTTACAGTGGGTATTACTGCCTCCCTTTTGCTGTTTGCCTATAGCTACAATGAGTCACAATACGACCAGTATCACGAAAACAAGGACAGAATCATTCGGATAGTGATGGACGTCAATTTTGGCGACGATACACGGGCGGTGGCTGTGGTGCCGGCTGCGTTGGGCAACTTTATGAAAGAACATGCCCCTTCGGTAGAGGAATATGCCATGCTGAGGTCGATTCCTCATGCTGGCTTTCAGGTGGTGAAGGGCGATGAAGTGGTGGCCGAACATGGGTTGTTCTACGCCAGCCAGGGGGTGCTGGACATGTTTACCTACGATTGGCTTGCTGGAGATAGGGCTACGGCACTTGTGCCTCACAATACCATCGTGTTGAACCGGTCGCTGGCTGAAAAGTATTTTGGCGAAGTTAACAAAGCAGTCGGTGGGGTTATTTCCAGAGACGACGGTACCCAATATAAGGTGACAGGTGTAATTGAAGATGTAAACCAGAAAGGGCACTTTACGCCAAATGCGCTGGTGAGCCTTTGGGATGATTCAAAACCAACCAACTGGAGAGACTGGAACTGGTGTACTTACCTGCTGTTGTCAAACCCAGGAGAGGACTTCACTCCTGTGTTTCAACAGGCATTTGATGAAAACATGGCCCCGGAGCTTGAGCAGCAGGGGGGTGGCAAGATCACTTTTTCTACTCAGAAGCTCACGGATATCTATTATACCTCCCGACTTGAGTTTGAAATGCAACCCAACGAAGGCAACAGGGCATTTATTCAGGGTTTTGCGATTGTTGGGTGCTTTTTGTTGCTGCTGGCTATTATCAATTATGTTAATCTTGTTACGGCCCAGTCACAAAAAAGAGCCAGAGAGGTTGGTGTGAAAAAGGCCTTTGGAGTAGGCTCCAACGCACTCAGGATGCAGTTTTTCACCGAGGCTTTTGTGTACGTGCTGTTGGCAACGATGCTTTCTGCAGCCACACTGGTTGTCATGAACCCTGTTTTTCAGCACTTCACCGGAGACAAGCTACCGGTTGAACTGTTGGTAGGCTGGGAGGCGCCTTTTTTGGTGTTGTTCTTTATTTTGATCATTACCATTCTCTCAGGTGCTTACCCCGCCATTGTTATTTCCTCTTTCCGACCTGTTCAAGTATTGAAAACTAACGCCGCTGGTAAGTCGGGAGGTGGATTGTCGTTGAGAAAAGCGCTGATTGTGCTGCAGCTATCTGTTTCCCTGCTGATGATAGTCGGAATCACTGGTGTGTATACACAGTTAAGGTTTATTAGCGGCTACAGCCTGGGCTTCGAAAAGGAACAGGTGCTGTTGTTTAATTTGCCCAATGCCGCCGTTGGCAACTATCATCCTCTCCGGGAAAGATTGATGACTTACACTCAAATTGGCGGAGTAGCCTCGATGACAGATGCTCTGGGAGAAAAACCACCGGTAAATGACTTTACATATGAGACCGACGAGGGAGAGAGAACGGAGATTATACAGCAGTTGTGGGTGGACGAAGGCTTTTTTAGTACTATAAAGGTGCCAGTGCTGGCCGGTCGTGATTTTCGTTATCAGTCCCAGGTCGACACTACTCATGCGGGCGTTTTAGTCAACAGGGCCTTTGTAGAGCACGCCGGTTGGAAGATAGCAGATGTTCCCGGCAAGCGCCTTTGGTCGCATGACTGGAGTGACAGAATTATTGGTGTGGCGGAAGACTTCCATGTGGTTTCACTACACGATAAGCTGGAACCTTTGGTGTTTCGTTACAATATGCCGTCTCGGAATATGTTGGTGCGCTACAATGGCCCATTTTCTGAAGCGATGGACATCATTCAGGAGGCTTCCTGGGAAGTGGCTGGAGAAGAGTTGCCTGTCTGGACGTTTCTTGATCGTAAGTTTCAGCTTCAGTATGAAGAAGATGAAAAAAGAGCTAGCCTCCTGGCCGTATTTACAGGCATAGTCATCTTCATTGCCTGTTTAGGATTGCTTGGCGTCACAGCCTACGAGGTGAGGCGGCGAAATAAGGAAATAGGCATCAGAAAGATACTCGGAGCCAGTGCTGGCGGCATTCTCCTGCTTTTCTCACGATCCTACATTGCGCTTGTCGCCTGGGCGGCGTTGCTGTCCATTCCTGTTGCCAACTACCTCCTCACCGAGTGGCTTGGCAGCTTCGCTTACCGCATTGAGGTCGACTGGTGGATGCTGGTGCTGCCGTTGGTTGTTCTTGCTGGAATCTGTGCAGCGGTTATCAGCATTCAATCGGTGAAGGCCACGAGGGTGAATCCGGTGGAAGCGCTGAGGTGTGAGTAACACGATTTGTCTTCTTGCGCTAGAACATAGTTTTTTAATCGGGCAGTAGAGTGATAGCGTAAATGGAGTAATGACTATCAATCGGAGCAAACAAGCTTGAATGAGCCCTAATCAGATAGTTCATAGTACTTGTATATTGACCCGACAAGCATGTCTCTGGTGTCTACCTGATAGGGAGCTCAACTAGTACTTTAAAGACATTTTGTCATTATTTTACTTAAAATCATCTGTAATCAAGACATTATGTCTTGATTTTATTCGTTTTCTCGCCTTTTTCGGTGCTGGCATTTCTCTTGTATAGTTGGTGTCATAGATGTTCAACTAAAACTTAAAAGAGATATGAAACTAATTAGAAGAAACCCCAATTTGTTCCCAGAGTTTCCAAGCGTGTTTGACAGCTTCTTAGGAAGGGATTTGTTCGATTTTGAAAATGGACTGGTAAATTCTCCAGGCGCAAGTGTACCTGCCGTGAATGTGAAGGAAACCGAAGAAGGTTTTGATGTGGAAGTGGCTGCTCCGGGCTTCAACAAGAAAGATTTTCATGTTGAGGTTAACAACAATCTGTTGACGATTTCGTCTGAAAAAGAGGTGAAAAATGAGCAAAAGGACGAAAACGGCCGCTACACAAGAAGGGAATTCGGCTACAGCTCATTCAAAAGAAGTTTCACGCTTCCTGAAAATGTGGTGAATGCAGAAAAAATTGGAGCAACTTACGAAAATGGCATACTTCATGTTAGTATACCTAAGCGTGAGGAGGCTAAACCAAAGCCAGTAAGGCAAATTGCGATTGCTTAAATATTATTGACATAATTGAATAGAAAGCAGGCTGTCATTGACGGCCTGCTTTTTTATTGGTGCAGCAAGCAGCTATCCCGCTTTGGCACTATTCAATTTGCAACGGCCATTTTTCCACCATGCCTTTTCCGTTGGGTGTCACAACTTCCAACATAAGCCAATAGTAGCCAGGCACACTGGTTAACCGAATAGGCAGCTGGACCACTCCCTTGTCGTCGGGGTTTATATTGGTAACCCAAAAACCTACAGGCGAAAGATAAGGACTGTTGGCTTCTCCTGTTGGGCCAATGGCGATTGGGTTCGAAGCATTAACGCCAGTGTACTTGAATTTGTGAAGCCCTTTGATTTCTTTTTGGTTCAGGTAGTCAACATTGGTCACTATGTGAACAAGCCCCAAGTACACTTCGTGACCAAGTGTGAAGAGACCGTGATACAATTCATACTTAGTAACAAGGGCAGGATTAATGCTTAGTACTTCAGCTTGATTGAAAATGGGTACTCCGTCAACAATGACCAGCGCAGGAACGTCCATTAATCCGGTAACAACTGCATTTGAAGGTAGCTGAATAGTGTTGTGCACCATGCGTATCAGCGGTTTCCCTTTCTTGAATCGTAAATAGGCACTGGGCAAAATCTCTTTGAAAACATCCTTCATTTCGTTGAAGGGCACATACACGAGCGGATCGATTACTTCCGTTGGTTCGAGGAAGAATCCGGCAATTTTGCTGATGAAATTGTTCTCCTGGAAAACTTTAACGACATCGGATGTGCCCGTGTACACGCTGTCGATAATGCTTCTCTCCAGGGCTTCGTTTAGCAAAGCCGTTTTGTTACGGGAAGCGATCTTGGAGGGACTTGCAACTGACCTTTTAAACTGGGGAAACACGGGCTGGTCAATGACGATGTCTACATCATGATCATAATATCTCTGGAGAGCCAAAAACAGCTCGTTTTCACCCTCGAACGTAAGGTTTTCAAACTTGAAGAATCCGTCTTTCGTCGTTTTGGCAAACCGGAATAGTGAAAAGTCACTGGTGTTAGCCAGGGCCAGGGGACAGTATTGTAAAGGCTCTCCGGTTTCTTTAAAAGTTATTCTGCCCGTTATTCTAAAACCTTTCTGGAACGGATCAGGTGCCAACTGTATCGAGTCTGCCACCAGCACGGGAGGTTTGATAGTGACCTTGTTGCGGTTGGTCTGAACCCAGGCCTCTTTTTGGCTGGCAGCCAAGTCATCAAACGCCAGCGGAACGTCGTTCGAAAATATCCCGGCTTGCTTTAGCTGGTAGCTGGCATAGGTTTGTCCGGCAGTTTTCAGGTTGTTGCCGTTTAGTGTAGGAAGTCTTTCATCGACCAGTTTGACTGAAAGATAGGCCTCCGAAAGATCGACACTATCCACGTTGACCACAAACAGCAGGTTAGGGGTGCTTCCTGATGGCAGCTTACTCCGCTGGTTGATCCATTTTAGTTGCTGCTCAATTGGGTCCTCAACAAAGACGAACCTTTCGAGTAGCAATTTCTTTGCCTCGTCCCGAACGATGATTGAATAAGCTGCCGTTCTCTCTGAAGCACTGGCAGGCACAAGCATTGTCATTATGGGCTGGTTAATACTTACTATTCTTTTGAAAGCGAGCAGGTCGCCCTGCCTGATTTCCAATTCGACTTTCTTGGACAGGTCGAAGGTACTGTAGATTTTTAGCTCAAGATTTTTAGCACTGTCTGTTGCCACTTCGAGGGTGATACCAGGGGTTTCTTCTGGTTGTATAGTTGTGGAAGCAACCACCGTTGCATTATCCCACAATTGCAAGGTAATGGGCTTGTTAGTAGTTGGATGGACCATGAAATCTCCTATCAATTCGCCGTCAGTAGAGACGGTGTCTTTGGAACCGTTGTCCCTTTCAACAGTAAGCTTGTACGCTATCCCTGGTTCTGGATTCGTCACTCTGAAAAAGACCTGGTTGGGGAGATGAGAGTATATTCTTCCGTTGTCAGGAGAAATAACCAAACCGGGCTCCTCTTTTGTAGCCAATAGGGCTATTGAGTTTTCTTCAATGGCCGACGAGGGTATTTGATACGTGCTGATGGGGATAGAGGCTTCCACCCATTCGGTATTGTTAAGAAGGGAAGGAGTAAACACATGGAGGTAGTGTATCGCTTGTTCATCGAATAGGAGAGGCAGCCGAAATTCTCCGCTGGCAACGCCATTTACCCACAAGAACCTGGCCGACCCTATTGTTTCTCCCTTGGCGTTCAATAGTTCCGAATAAATGACGTCATTTCTTTTTACCACCTTGAACGTTTTGTTGCTCAACGCAACAGCCTGAAAAATCAGTCGTTCTTCTTCGAAATAGAAAGGCTTGTCCGTTGTCAGGTGAATGAATTCTGGAACAAGCTTTTCCGGTGAATCGTCTTGTGCACTGGCTTTAGCCAGACCAAGAACGCATAACGGAAGTAGCAGTAGGTATTTCATAGTTATTCAAAGTAATAGGGCCTTGGACTCGCTCCTTCTTCGGCATAGCAACTAAAGCAAAAGGATTCTACATTGTTGATCCTCAATCCTGCATAGCAAATGTCGAGGTAGGTAAGGAACTCGTTTTTAATGTTGCTCTTATAAATAGTAATTGGAATCTCTGATAGCCGTCCTACCTCAAATAACCCGTACACATTTATGTCTTCTTTCCCTTCCACGTACAGGTTGCCACTGATAATTGCCGGTGGTGGATCGAAGATGCTGCCGTTCAGGTTTCTTTGCTGATCAATAGACTGATAGAAAACAAAAGCATTCCTTGTGATGGCAATCTGACGAACTAACATGGTAAGCCGGAAGCTGAATCTCTTATCAAGAAGTAGAAATGTAACGAGGTGATCTTTAATCGATTTACCTTCCGATTCCGTGGCACTGGTAATGTTGAGGAACTCGTCCGACCCAGAGATAATATAGCAGTTGAGGCAATCACACCTCGGGTCTCTGAAGGGGGCTTCGTTGATATGGGCGGTTTCGAAGTCGTATCTCAGAAAGGTGTTTGGAGACTGAAAAGTACCCGTATTGACTTTGAAGTTAATTCCATTTCTTTTTATCGTCACCCCATTGTCGTTCACAAACTCGAAGGTGTGCGATTCCCAGTAGCCTCCTTCAAGTGCTACAGCATCTGGCACCTCTTCCCAGTCTGACACAATTTTTGTCTCCTCATCAGTATCGATCACCAAGCGATACTTGTCTCCTCTGGTAAGTGGCACAAACACTAGTGGGGTGTATAACCCTTCGCCTCTCGGTTCAAGTGCTATTTCCATATCGTCGTTGTCTGATTGCAGAACGACCCTTGCATCGTCGAATGGTTCCGACTTCCCGTCTGGGTTGATTTTTGAAAGCACCACCTTCTGAAACCTTGCGTCGTCCAACAGGAGGGCCTCTACTACAAAGTTTTGCGTTGACCTTGGTATGTCGAGCTCAAATTTCTCCACACACGAGGGAATAGCAAGCAGCAGCAGTGCCAGTATTCTTACGGTATATCGATATGAGGTTAGTCGTTTCATCTAGAACCAGTGGGGGCGTTCATTTGTAGCACCTTCTTTCACACGGCAGTCGGCGCACTGCGGATTAGTGTATAAGTTATAGGGGGTGCATATTTCATCAAATGTGCGCACTGCAAAAGGCGCACTATTGCCATTGGTACTTACCGAAGCTTCATCAACGCTGTTAACTTCAAAGAAGCCGTAGATGACTCTTTCAGGGTTCCTTACATCTTTTAGGTTGGTTTTCGCTATAGCCGGAGGTGGATCGAATATGGTGCCTTTCAGGTTTTTTTGTTGCTCAATGGTAGCGTAATACTCGTATGTGTCTTCGTTAATGGAGTGTTGAAATATCCGGAGGGTTTTTTTGATGGAATACTCGTAGGAGGAGTTGATGAATGCAATCTGAAAGTTTAAAAGTCTCTTTCTGCTGCCATTCTCCACAAATGCGGTTTTTATGAAGTCCTTTGCATTGCTGACAATGTAACAGCCAGTGCAATCCCAACAAAGGGAGCTCCGCAGTGGCGACTCCATGATGTAGGCCGACTGGTAGGAATAGCGGACAAAGGTGCTCGTAGCATTGGTGTACTCAGAGGTGACATAGTAGGAAAAGCCGTAATAGGGTGTTAAGTATCCATTGTCATTAACAGATTGCTCAATGGTTGGCGACACATGTGCCGTCTCTATTTTGAGCGGCGGCGGAACACTTTGCCAGTTTGATACTATTTGCACGGAATCTCCCAGGTCAACGAGCAGCCGGTACTTCTCTCCATTAGTGATTTCAATGGGAGTGATGGGGTAATAGGTGCCTGCTGCGACTTCTGAAAAAGAAAATTTTAGGCCGTTCGAATTTTCAACCTTTACTATCGCTCCTTCTAATTCAATAAAACCAAGAGGGTCGTTTGGTGTCTGAAGAAGCTTTACCGATTGTAGCTCGGGATGGTTGGAGAGAATTGCTTCAACAATTATCTGGTTGGAAACACGCTCAATGTCAAGAGAAAACGGTTCAATACATCCGGCAAGCAGCAAGAGCGTAAATAAAGGGCCATATGATAGTTTCCTGTCAATCATAAGATCAAAAGTAGTCGGGCCTGACTTTGGTGGCGCCTTCCCTTGCCCGGCAGTCAAAACAGTCAGCCCCAGGATTTGGAACCAAACAATTTTCATAAAACGAGGGTATCAGAAAGTCGATGTCGGATTTCGTTATTCTGGCTGAAGCTTCGCTGTATTTTCCCACCTCAAAAAAGCCGTAAACTGTTTCGGTGGGCCTGAGGTTGTTGCTGACATTTCCTCTTAGGACTGCCGGTGGCGGATCAAAAATGCTGCCTCTTGCTTCATTGAGTTGATTGATGGATTTGTAGTATTCGTAGGCTGCTTTTGTAACGGTAAGTTGCTTGACCAATACGGCGAACCTGATCCCAAACCGTTCGTCGAACTCAACAAACTCAATTGACTTGCCGGAAAGAACTTTCCCCTTGCTGTTCAACACTTCTGCCAGTTCGATAAAGTTTTCCACTTCCTCCTGTATGTAGCAGTATTGACACTCGCTGCAAAGGTCTGATGCCATGGGTGCATCATAGGCGTAGGTGTCTTCGTAAGTCCAGCGCAAGTAGGTGTTTTGTGAAGCAACTGGCTTTGTTGCCACAAAAATTTCGATTCCCTTCGAAGTTGTCTCAATCCCTCTGTTGTTAATGACGGATCGGTATTTCGCCTCCATGAAAGCGGTATCAATTTCCGATGGCTCAGGAACCTTTTCCCAGGTTGAAACGGCTCTAATCGAATCTCCGATAGCAATCTCTAGTTGGAATTCGTCCCCGGCCGCCACCTCAATGCTACCAGAAAGGGGAACGTATGATCCGTCGTAGGTGACGACCAGCGGCCAGGAGTCTCCCGCTTTATTTGAAATGCTGACTATGGCATTGTAGATGAGCTCCCGAGGCCCATCCTGATGTTGGAAATACAACCTGGTTCGTTGATAGTCAGGATGATCCAGCAACATACTTTCTACAATAAGGATATTGTCTTGTTTGGGTACGTCAACTTCATACGGTTCAATACAGCTAACGCATACCAATAGCAGCACGAATGCGCAGGACAGCTTCGATGCAATTCTTTTGCGAACTCCTTCCGGCGCTGTTTTAAATCGGTGCATTAGGTCTGTGAACCGCATCTGCTCTACAAAAATTTAAGATTGAAGGTGACTGAAGGAAACGGTATCCCAAGCACGGCAAGTTTGTAGGGAGTTACTGGCGGGTCGGAGTTTCGCTGGCTGAAAAAGACCGAATAGGCATTTTTGCGACCGTAAACATTGTACAGCGAAAACGTCCACGAAGTTTCCACCTTGGCTTTTCGTTTGTTAGTGCCGTCAACTGAAAATGCAATATCGAGTCGGTGATAGTCTGGCACCCTGAACTGGTTTCTCTCTGAAAATTGAGCCACCACAATCCCGTTGAATACATATTTGTCAATTGGGTAGGAGGTAGGTCGCCCGGTACTGTAGGTGAAATTCCCTGAAAACCTCCAGAGCCTCGAGAGTTTATAAGTTGAAACAATATTGAGGGTGTGGGGCTTGTCGAAGTCCGCAGCATATTCTTTGCCCCTGTTGATCTTTTGTTCTTCCAGCTCTCCGTTTATTGTTCTCAGGCTTCGGGAGTAGGTATAACTTACCCATCCTGTAAGCAACCCAGCATCTTTTTGAACGAGAAATTCAGCACCATAGGACCTGCCAAAACCCTGAAGCAATTCTGTTTCAATATTGTCTTTTAGGAAGAGGTCAGCATTATTCTTGTACTCGGTCACATTTTGCACTTCCTTATAAAATAGCTCAACCGATGTTTGCAGCTTATTCTTTGTGAAGTTCCTGAAATAGCCGATGCCGTACTGGTCTCCGATAACAGGCTTGAAATGAGTGCTGCTGGTGGTCCAGATATCGAAAGGGGTGACGGCGGCGGTGTTTGAAACAATATTAATGTACTGCCTCATCCGGTTGTACCCAATCTTAATCGACTGCTCTTCGGCTATTTTGATGCTTGCAGAACCTCGTGGCTCAAAACCTGAGTAAGTATTAATTACATCACCTTTGGCATAGCTGGTAGAGTCTATGATGGCGTCGTCATCCCTGGCCAGCGCCGGATCATAGGAATAAATTTTCAATGGCCCTTTTTGATCGAAGGTTGTATACCGGCTGCCTGCCGACAAGGTAAGCCATGAAGCAGGCTTCCACTCGACAGATCCGTATACGGCCTTTTCTATTCCGTTCATGTCCTGAAGACTGCGGGCTGCCTCCAATGAAGAGATGGTAGTTGGCTCCAATTCACCTCGTTCAATATTGTACTTACCGGCCAACACCCCCACTTCTGCCTGAAAGCCGTTTCCGGGGTCGTAAGTGAGGTCTGCTTTTACATCCTTGTAATGAATACCGCTTTGCATGATGTATTCACGCAATGTTTCGGTGTTCTCCACTTCAAAATCGTAATCGCTGGAGGCACCATTTACTTTGAGATAAATGTTTTGCGGAAAGGAGTGTGTCCATGAAACTGAGTAGATGTTGTTCTGATAGCTGTAAATAGCGTCCTGAGCAAATGAGAATCTATCGCCGCTCATATAGCCGGAGAGCCTCACCTTGTCTTTGTCGGTAACAAATGCGTCGATGGTGCCCTGAAAATCAATATATCTCGCTCCGCTTTCCCGAAGTTCAATACTTCTTGTTCGCTTCAAAATCCAGTCGGCGCTGGCCACCCGAACACCGAGGGCAAGCGACGCCTTGTTTTTTATCAGTGGCCCTTCTGCAAAGGCCTTGCTGGTGATAGGCCCTAGTCCCACATTACCATTCCACCGTTTCTTGTCACCTTCTTTGAGCCGAATGTCCAGCACGGAGCTTATCCGGCCACCGTATTTGGCTGGAACTCCGCCCCGGTAGAGCGTAAGGTTATCCACCATTTCTGAATTGATGAGAGAGAAGAAACCCAGCATGTGCGACGGATAAAATACAGGGGCACCATCCATGAGGATAAGGTTTTGGTCAAAATTTCCTCCTCTCACATTAAAGCCGGAAGAACCCTCACCCACGGAACTTACCCCGGGAAGAAATGTCAGGCTTTTTATCACATCGGCCTCCCCGAGGAATGAAGGTAATCGCCTGATAGAGGCCACATCTATCGAATTGATACCCATTTTGGCATCTGTTACGTTGTTTTCAAACGCTCTCTCCCGGATCGTAATCTCCTCAAGCTCGTAAGTGGTGTCAAATAGTTCGGTGCTTAGCTGCCCATCGCCGACAATTGCCACCGGTTTTCTTTCTTCAATGTAGCCTACAGTTGTAATGAGCAGGTCGTACAGGCCAACAGGCACCTGGAAGGAGTACTCGCCTTTTTCGTTGGTGCTCGTAGATCGGTTGGTGCCTACAAGCATCACATTCGCCCCGATCAATGGGTCACCACTGTTTGCGTCGATGATACGGCCCCGAATAGTGGCATTCCTTTGAGTTCCGAACGATTTTAGGTCGCCTATGATGGTGACTCCCTCAGGAATTTTTAGTTGAGACCCATAGTCTTCCGAGCTGGAAGCAAATTTTCTGGCAGTTGAATCGGGCAGTAACACAACCAGCTTTTTTCGGTAGGTGATATATGAAAGGCTGAGAGGTGCGAGAAAGGCCTGCAACGCTTGATCCCTTGGAAGAGAAGTGTCAGGGATGGTCACCTTGGAAGCGTCAACCCATTCATTCCGATAGTATATGTCGATGCCAAATGCCTTTTCCAGCTGCTCTATCTTTGTTTTCCAATCAGGAGTACCTTGCGCATTTCCGTCAAATACAAACAATAGTAGCAGAACGAAGCAGTAGTAGTTTTTTTTCATAGGCATTGTTTGGTATCATAAGCTACAACAGGCTTTCCATTCGAAACCACTATTGCATTTTGCTTGTCATTCGATTATTTCAACCGAATTACATATTCTTCTTCAGGCGAGAGGTAGCCAAATGGCTGTAACTGCATTCCTTCAATTTTCAGAAAATCCTCGAAAGCTGAAACCTCATTTTCATCAACGGCAATCAGCAAGCCACCGCTTGTTTGCGGGTCTGCCAGAATAGATCGCTGATAGTCGGAAATTTCACCTATTTTGTGACCATAGCTATCCCAGTTTCTTACCGTGCCTCCGGGAATACTTTTCTGATTCAGATAATCGTCGAGGAAATCAAACTTTGGCACCTTGTCGAACTCGATGGTGGCAGATACGCCGCTACTTTCGCACACCTCAGCCAAATGCCCCAGCAAGCCAAAACCGGTTACGTCTGTCACGGCCGATACATAGGGTAGGTTCCCCAGCTTTGCACCAAGTTTATTGAGGGTGAGCATGCTCTTTTTTGCAGTTGCCAGGTGTTCGTCGGTGACGATGCCTCTTTTTTGCGCAGTGGTGATGATACCAATGCCCAGGGGCTTGGTCAGGTACAGGTACGACCCTGCCGTTGCCGTTGAGTTTTTCTTAATATTCGTTACTGGTATGGTACCAGTTACTGCTAGTCCAAAAATAGGTTCGGGTGCATCGATGCTGTGCCCACCCGCCAGGGGAATGCCTGCTTCTTCACAAGCTTTTCTGCTGCCGTTCAATACCTGATTGGCCACCTCTGGTGGTAATTTATCGATGGGCCAACCGAGAATGGCTATAGCCATGATGGGCGTACCTCCCATAGCGTAGACGTCGCTAATGGCATTTACAGAAGCGATGCCACCAAAGTCGAATGGATCATCCACGATCGGCATAAAGAAGTCGGTAGTGCTGATAATGGCAGTACCATTTCCTAAATCGTACACCGCAGCATCGTCGTTGGTATGATTGCCCACCAGCAGGGAGGGAAAGAATGTTTTGTCAGTTGACTTGCTCAGGATGGTTTCCAGCACTTTGGGCGATATTTTGCAACCACACCCTGCGCCGTGACTGTATTGGGTAAGCTTTATTGGTTCAGACATATTGAGTTTTCGTTTTTTCTATAACTAGTTCAGCCCATTTGGCAAAGTCTTCGTGATCGGCTTCAATCTCCAGCAACAAGTCTTTTTTGTGCCGAATCAGGGCGTTTTTGTAGGCCCTGTCGTAATACACTAGTAGCAGATCAGCTACGCCTTCGAAATCTCCGGATCTAAGTAGTTCCAGAGCACTTTTGGCGTGCTGTCCTCCCAGTTTCCTTTCAAGCATGTTAATTTTTTCGTCCAGGACTTTCTCTGGGAAGCTGGCATATTCCGACACCAGGCGTTTGATCCTGATATTTCTATCCATATTGAAATGAACACGGGGGCTTATGCCCATTTGCCGCCAGAAGGCTTCAGGGATCATCACTTTGCCAATGCCTATCGACTCATCTTCAAGCCAGACGGGTTGAGAAAAATCAAAGTCCTTGATGGCCCAGAAAAGCTCGTTTTGGAAATGCTCTGAGGAAGGCTGCACCTCTTGTCCCAATTCCCCGAAAACAGATCCCTTGTGATGGGCAAGGCCTTCCAAATCTACCACCTGCTGACCATTGGCTGCCAGGGACTTGATTAAATCCGTTTTGCCGGAGCCTGTGGGGCCAGTGATGACCATAAGCTCCATCTTTTGAGCGAATTTGTCCAACACATGATTTCTGAACCGTTTGTAACCGCCTTTGAGTGTAACCACTGGCAATCCATACGTCTGCAGCAGCCACGCAACACTGCCCGACCTCATGCCGCCCCGCCAGCAGTGCACTAAAATATGGTCTTTGAATGTGAGCTGCTCGGCAAATTCAACCATCGGCCGCATTTTTGGGCCCACTATTTCCAGCCCACGTTTCACCGCCAGGTCCTTGCCTTGCTGCTTGTAGAGCGTGCCAATTTGAGCTCTTTCGTCATCCTCAAAGAGGGGCAGGTTCACGGCTCCAGGGATTCTTCCGTAAGTGTACTCCGACGGCGACCTTACGTCTACCACCGGATTTTGCCTGCTAAGCTCCAGAAACTCTTCAATATCAACGCTTTTGACCATTTTTCCTCGGGCTCTCCTGTCGGCTGTTCCTATTCAATCCAAAAATTAGCGATTATTAACCTACTTTCATGAAACTTATCCGTTAAATAACAGTAGGTAAACAAAGGGGCATTCCATACGACGGTGTTTGTCGGTTCGGAAGGCTGTCTATGCAACTTTTTTTGGCTATATTGTCTATTGATTATTGATAACATAAATAATAAGTAATGAGTATTACTAATCTTCTCTGGTTCCTTGTTCCCGTTCTTGTGTTGCAAATTGTGATGTTCTTTGTGATTCGGCAGAAGAAAAAGAAGATGAAGAAAAATGATGTCCTCGCCAAATATGGCATATCAAATCGCAGCGACCTGTTCCGCATGCTGCAAAATCCCCACTTAACGGATGAGGACAGAAACAAGCTGCAAAACATTTACGAAAGCAGGGTATTGGGCTAATGTCGGCTGCCTAACCAATCTCCGGGAATAGCTGGCGCTATGGAAACTATTGGGCTTGGTTTGTGTTATTTGGTAGCGCATTAGTGCAAGTAGCAAACCATATCAAAAAGGAGATAACATTGGAAAAGGCAACGTTCGGTTCTGGGTGCTTTTGGTGCACCGAAGCAATCTTTCAAAATATCAAAGGAGTTATAAAAGTGGAGTCGGGCTACTCTGGCGGCAAGGAGAAGAATCCAAGCTACAGAGAGGTGTGTGGTGGAAGAACAGGCCATGCCGAGGTGGTGCAAATCACCTTTGACCCGAAACTAGTTTCATTCGACGAGCTATTGGAAATCTTTTGGAATACGCATGATCCCACCACTCTCAACCGGCAGGGTAACGACGTAGGGCCACAATACAGGTCAGTTGTGTATTACCACAATCAGGAGCAGATGGAGCTCGCCGTCAGGTACAAAGAGCAACTAGACAAGAGCGGTGTTTTTGCCTCGCCAATAGTTACGGAAATAAGCCCGTGCAGTGAATTCTACGTGGCGGAGGACTATCATCAGCACTATTTTGAGCTCAACGGGTCTCAACCGTATTGTTCATTTGTTATCCGCCCCAAGGTGGAGAAACTCAAAAAGAAATTTGGGGATAAACTTAAGTTGAGTCAGGCCTGAGCCATCGGCACGATCACTTGATTTTAGGGCTTAAAATTCATTAAACAAGTTGATTTTATTACACGAGGTAATACCTTGCGGCTTCGTAGCTTTTGCTTAGGTGTTGGCGTGTGAAAAAGAGACTATCTATGAATTTTAAGCCCTTTCTTTTAATAACAATGGTGTTTGGTATTTCTTGTAGCCCAGGGAAGTCGGGTGAGGATTATCAGAAAGCTTTTGTGGCTCATGAGGAATTGCTGGCCACCGAAGCCGAAACAAGATCTATTTTTGAATCGATGGAGCAAATTCTGGCCAGAGACACGACGCTGGTCGTTTTTTCGGAGGAATTGAAAACGCTGAGTGCAAAACTCGAAGCCTGGGAGGAGAAGGTGGTGGCCGTTGGAGAAGAAACAGACCACAGAGACCATCATCACCCGCACAGCCACCAAACTTCTCAGTCTCTCACCGACACAGAGATGTCGCTGTTGCAGAACAAGCTGAAAACCGAACTGGATGAAATTACCAGCGAAGTTTCGGCACTGGTTGAGAAGATGATGGATCGATAAGCGGGCGGCCCAAATGCAGGGGACTAGTCAGGTAAATTGCTGATCTCTATCCAGTCGGAACCCCAGTAAACCGTACTGTCGGTGCCAAGCCCCCTCAATCACACATTGAACCGACCATTTCTGGGGTACTTAAGTGTGGGCGCTGGCGTGTTAGTAGTAGCCTCAGTGCCGTTGTCGTTGTTGTAGCCAAGGTACCAGGTAAACTCAAGCATGCCACTTGAATAGTTGTTGAAACGCACACTGCCCGGACTGATGGTGCTGACTCTTAGCCGGAAAGCAAGGTTCGGTAAGCCGTCTGCAAAGGTTTGGGGCTGCCAATCGGGGGCCGGAGCCTCAAGCGGATCGAGGCAGGAAGAGAGCAGCAGCAGGCATATGGCTATGGTAGTTCGGCCCATCGCAGCGAGGATTTTGCTACTCAATATACACACTCCTCAGATGAAAGGGAATAGAGCACTCCCGATTATCGACCCTTTTGTCGGTCAGATAGCCAATGGAAAGGCACTTTTATAAAGAATTAAGAAAGCTGCTCAGGTTGTCCCTGTCTTGTTTGGAGAGCGCTTTCACATAGTTTTTCGACGCTTTGGCCTCATCATCCTGCCACATAATGGTGGCAGACATTGCAGTTGGCTACTATGAAAAATACAAGGAAGAGGGTAAAATGCGTTTTGGTCACCTGGCAAAGTCGTTTCGTCAAATTATTTCGGAGTTGATAGGCCCAACTTTTTTTTTACAGAAAAAACTCATGGAACGACGACACGACATTGACTGGCTGAGAATCATTGCCATATTGCTGGTGCTTTATTTCCACACAGCCATGCTTTTTGCTGCTGAATCGGGCTGGCATATCAAGAATGCAGAGCAAAGTAACCTCTGGCTGGAGTTCAATTTCTGGCTTTCGAGGTTTCGCATGCCACTGCTGTTTTTTGTTTCCGGCTATGGCACATTCTTGGCTTTAAGGAAAAGAAGTCCGTGGCAGTATGTGAAGGAGAGAAACAACCGATTGATGGTTCCGCTGCTGTTTGCCATGTTTGTGGTAGTGCCGCCTCAAATATATTTCGAGAGGCAGTTCAACGGCGCCAACTACTCCTCAATTTTTTCATTCTACCCCAAGGTTTTAGAGTTCATTCCTTACCCGGCAGGCAATTTTTCGTGGCATCACATGTGGTTTGTGCTGTACTTGTTTGTCTACTCGGTGGTGTGCTTGCCTCTATTTCTTTACATCCGGTCAGAGAAGGGTAAAGCACTGGCCACCAGCGTGGTTGCTGCCATGGGCAACCTCAAAATTGCATTGATCATGCTGCCAACCATTCTCATAGGTGGCTTTTGGGCCTTTTGGAACCCCGATACCCACGACTTGGTCAATGATCTGCCCTGGCATTTTTACTGGTGTTCTTTCTTTGTGGCAGGCTACCTTGTGGGGGCTGTTCCCAGCCTCTGGGACACCGTGGAGCTTCATCGCCGAAAGCTGCTAGGTTTGGCTATCCTGTGTATCACCATCATCAATTTTTTTCGATGGAATAAGATTGAACCCTGGGACATAGAAGGCATTAATCCTGCATGGGAATACCTGGGCCCTTGTATCCTCGCAGCGGATGCATGGTTGTGGCTGCTGGCAGCATCTGGCTACGCCAAACGATATTTGAACAAGCATCACCCCGTCATTGACTATGCCAACAGGGCTATCTATCCGTTTTACGTACTCCACCAAACAGTGATCATCGCCATTGGCTACTATGTGATCCAGGTGCAGGAATCCATTTTGGCCAAATATCTGTTCGTCAGTACATTGTCTTTGATCGGCTCGCTGGTGATTTATGAGTACCTGATCAGACCGTTCCGTATCGCCAGGTTTTTGTTTGGTGTGAAGGAGATCAAAGCCGATAATACACAACCTCAGACCTGACTTGCGGTACTACTTTGTTATATTTCGAGTCTGATGTCAATTGAATCACCACCACGCAAAACGAGTAACTGGCAGCGGATACAGCCGCTGATTTTCGGGGTTTTGGTTTACGTGTCGATCAGGATCATTGATAATCCTGATCATGGCGGGTTTCCGTCAACCAGGCCCGTCAGCATGTACCTGGGCGAGTTTGTAATGGCCATTACTGTTGGTTATCTCTTTGAGTTGTGCTTTGTGCTCCTGGAAAAGCGGTTCAACAAAGACTTTCATCCATCGTCAAAGTCGCTGATCAGAGAAATCATCATTTCTTATCTCGTTTTTGCCCTGGCTGTAAATGCCTCCATAACTCCCTTTGTTGCCCTTACGGACGATGGGCTGTCCCTGCGTGACTTTGTGCAGATCAATATCATCCCTATCCTGTATCTGCTGCTCATCTTTACGATCAGGCGAGGCCGATACTACCTCAGAAGCCTGATGCAGCAGGCGCAGCGCCTGGAGCAGATAGAAAAAGACAGTGTGGAAACGGAGCTTGCCTTACTTAAGAGTCAGTACCATCCGCACTTCCTTTTCAATAGCCTGAACACCATCTACTTTCAAATGGATGAAAGCGTGGGCGATGCGAAGCAAACAGTGGAAAAACTGGCGGAGCTCCTGCGTTACCAGCTTTATGAGGAAAAGGATAAAAAGGCCACCCTGGCAAAGGAACTGGATCACATCAATGCCTTTATCGACCTGCAGAAGGTGAGGCATGGGTCTAACCTGCAGGTAGATCTGAACCTGGATGCTGGCATTGTGAACAAAAAAGTGTATCCATTGCTTTTCATTCCTTTGGTGGAGAATGCTTTTAAATACGTGGGTGGCAAGAAGTTGATCAGCCTGAAGATGTCGGATGCCGGCAACGATGGGATAGAATTTTGCATTACCAACACCACCGAGCCCATAGCATCGCACAGTGCACTGATAGAGGAGCCAGGGAGGGGTGGGCTTGGGCTGGCCAATCTGAAAAGGCGGCTTGAATTGCTTTATCCTGGCAAATATGCACTGACGACAGAGCAAGGTGAAGATGTTTTTACCGCAAAGCTTAAACTGACACTGGATGAAGATTAAGTGTATCATAACCGACGATGAGCCTTTCGCTGTAAAAGGCATAAAAAGCTATGTGGAAAAAGTCGACTACCTGGAGCTCAGGGGTACCTGCGAAAATGCCTTGCAGCTTGATGCCATGCTGAAGTTGGAGACGCCAGATTTGCTGTTTCTGGACATAGAGATGCCTCACATCACAGGTCTCGACTACCTGGCGTCACTCAAAAATCCACCTTTGGTGATCATTACTTCCGCCTATGAGAAGTACGCCTTGAAAGGATATGAGCTCAGCGTGATCGACTATTTGCTGAAGCCCATCTCATTGGATCGGTTTCTAAAGGCGGTGCAAAAGGCCTTTGACTACCTGCAAGCCAATACACAAATCGAGGTCAAGGCCGATTATTTCTTCGTAAGAACTGGTCAGAAAATTGAAAGAATCAGGTTGGCGGAATTGGTGTATGTAGAAAGCATGCAGAACTACGTGAAGGTGCAGACGCTGACAGAGACGCATATTGCACATTTGACTCTGAAAAAGGTGATGGAGCTGTTACCGTCGAATCAGTTTATTCAAACGCACAAATCGTATGTGTTGAATATTGATAAGGTGAAGTCTATCGAAGGAAATGAGATCGCCACTGAAAAGGGAATCGTGCCCATCAGTAAACTTTGGAGAGAGGCTGTGCTGGAGAAGATTTTGCAGCACAAGCTTTGGAGCAGGGAGTAGGGTCGGCTATTGCTGAAGCTTCTTTAGGATTTTACTTCCACGGCTCTTAAAGCCAGCTGAGCCGTAAGGCATCTGGTCTTCGATGATGATCCTCAGCTCATTCTTCAGCTCAGGCAGCTTTTCGCACAGGTTGGCCAGCACGGTCATGCCAAATACTTTCACGGCTATAGGCTCTTTCCTGGACTGAAGCAGCTCGAAGCAGTACTGTACAGTTTTGTCCCAATGCTCTTCCGGAATGTCGACAAACTGCATGGTGCGGAGGATATTCCTTTTCAATGAATCATGCACCTCTTCATCCAGCAAGTCAATCATTTTGCCCAAATAGGGGAGGATCAGGTGAGGATGGAGGTCGCAGCATTTCCCTAGCAGGTGGGCGGAGTATTGGGTGGCACGGTAGGATCCATCGAAGAAAATATCCATTAGAAGGCCAAACTGTGCTGGCTCATCACCCATTTGGTTTGCCATGCGCTCGACGTTTTGTTTTGAGCGATCTCGCATTAGCTCTTCCTCCATGCTCGCCTTTGAATACGTCATTATTTCATCAAAATCTTGGACTTCCTTAATAAAGTATCCATAAAATCTCTAACAATAAGCCTCAATGATAGGTCTGGCAATAATTTTCATATCTTAAAGAAAACATTTATTCGCCTTTTATGAAAAAGCATTCTTTCCTGATTGTTCTTCTACTGACAGCCTATTTTTCGTACGCACAACGTCGCTCATCAACGCAAGCCCAAAGTCCGGCGTCGCCACTGGAGAGTGTGTCCCTGGGTGGGTTAAAATTTCGGAATATTGGTCCGGCGCTTAGTTCAGGCAGAATAGCTGATATAGCAGTAAACCCCAGCAAAACGAAGGAATACTACGTGGCAACTGCTGCCGGCGGTGTATGGAAAACCGAAAATGGGGGAGCCACCTTCGACCCGTTATTCGACAGTGAGGGAAGCTCCTCTATTGGTTGTGTGGCGTTGGATCCTAATAACAGCAATGTCGTTTGGGTAGGTTCCGGTGAAAACAACAACCAGCGTGTAGTGGGCTATGGTGATGGTGTTTATAAATCGATTGACGGGGGCAAGAGCTGGGAGAATATGGGATTGAAGATGTCTGAGCACATTGCCAAAATCATTGTTGATCCCACGAACTCTGATGTGGTGTATGTAGCTGCCATTGGCCCACTTTGGAAAGAAGGTGGAGAACGGGGGGTGTACAAGACAGAAGATGGTGGCAAAACCTGGACGGCGGTGCTGACAGTCGATGAGCACACCGGTGTCACAGATATGGTGATGGATCCGAGAGACCCAAAAGTCATATACGCCGCAGCCATGCAGCGACGTCGCCATGTATTTACTTATATCGGTGGAGGGCCTGGTTCAGGTATGTATAAAACGACGGATGGCGGGCAGAGCTGGTCAAAAATCAATAAAGGCCTTCCTACCGTTGATATGGGAAGAATTGGCCTCACTATTTCACCGGCAAATCCGGAGGTGATTTATGCCATTGTAGAGGCTGCACAGAACAAAGGAGGCTTTTTTCGTTCTACCAACAGAGGGGCATCGTGGGAAAAAAGGAGTGATTATACAACGAGTGGCAATTACTATCAGGAAATATTCTCTGATCCGGTGGATCCCGATAAAGTGTATGCCATGGACGTATGGTTCAAGGTGTCGAAAGATGGCGGGAAGTCATTCAGTGTTGTGGGTGAAGACACCAAACATGTCGATAACCACGTGATGTGGATTGACCCGGCTGATACAGAGCATTGGCTGGTGGGTTGCGATGGTGGAGTTTACGAAACCTATGAGGCGGGAAAAACATGGTTTTTCAAAGCCAACTTGCCCGTTACGCAGTTTTATAAGGTAACCGTTGACAATGCGTTGCCGTTCTATAATGTGTATGGAGGTACGCAGGACAATTTTAGTTTAGGAGGCCCGTCACGAACAATTACCAACCACGGTATCCTCAATTCCGATTGGATCATCACCCACGGCGGGGATGGTTTTGAGTCGGCAGTTGACCCTAAGAACCCCGACATTGTTTACGCTCAGTCTCAGTATGGCGGATTGTCACGCTATGATAAAAAAAGTGGTGAAGAGGTTGGTATACAGCCCAAAGAGAGAAAAGGAGAGGCGAACTACCGATGGAACTGGGACGCTCCGTTGCTAGTGAGCAGACACAAAGATGGGCGGGTGTATTTTGCTGCTAACAAAGTGTTTCGCAGCGACGACCGGGGCAATAGTTGGGACGTCATCAGCGACGACCTAAGCCAGCAAATCGACCGCAACAAGCTCAAGGTAATGGGCCGGGTATGGGGAATTGATGCCGTCTCAAAAAATGGGAGTACCTCGCCCTTCGGTAGTGTGGTGGCGTTGGCAGAGTCACCTGTCG
>TARA_R110002012_G_scaffold267399_1_pt1 | contig 29911 bp, 25 predicted proteins | sample TARA_R110002012 | Tara Oceans TARA_R110002012 (sample SAMEA4396515) | marine metagenome | biome: Westerlies Biome; feature: [DCM] deep chlorophyll maximum layer (ENVO:01000326); material: water (ENVO:00002006), including particulate matter (ENVO:01000060) such as... | depth 40 m | reverse complement strand
GCGGTATCGTAAACCTTGGCAACGGGGGTGCAGACCCTACCGTTCAATTCTTTAACGGCGGCACCCTCGACCAGGTATGTGCTGATTTTAGTCTCACATGCTCCAGTAATTGTGGCGCTTTTCCAATCACGCCCACCGGGAATTTTATCACAGGAAATGCCGGGCCAGGCGGAGTTGGCGACCAAAACAACAACCAGTTGTGGCTTAGGGCAAATGATTTGAGCCTGTCTGACGGTGTTGCTGTTACAACCTGGCCAGATCCATCAGGAAATGGTTTGTCGGCAGTATCAAGTGGAGTAACAGCTGAGGAGCCAACATTCAATGCCAACGCTGTAAATACTTCGCTCCCATCGGTAAGTTTCGACGGGGGAGACTTTTTAACCCTTGGCACCCCAGCGGGCCTCAACTTAATTCCCGGTACGGACAGTTGGTCCTTTTTTGCAGTTTACAATGTCCCCTCGGGCAATAATGGCACTATTTTTTCTAAGGCAACAGCTACTTCCGGCACCAGACAGTATCAATATACATTTGATGGTAATACCTTCACCTCATTCATCGGTGGCAACTATGGGCTCGGCACCATCAACACTGCCGATTCCTGGGCTATCGGAGCTCACATCAACAATACGACAGCAAAAAACTCCTGGTCTGATGAAGCTGTAAACGTATCAGGGGGCGGAGTAGGCACAGGAACCGTGGCCACCACTGACGTGCTGGTCGGCGCCAGACGTGGAACCGCCACAACAACTGGATTTCTCCTAACCGGAGACATTGCGGAAATAGCGATGTACGATGGCGAGGTAAATACTGCACAAAGAATAATTATCGACAATTACTTGTCTGCAAAGTATGATATCGATATTTCGGCCTCCGGAAACGACGTATACACAATGGATGACCCGGCAAATGGAGACTACGACTTTGAAGTAGCCGGCATTGGAAGGGCTGCTGACGGTTCGGCACACGTGGATGCCCGTGGGTCGGGTATACTTCGTGTATGGAACCCCAGTGACCTGGACGATGGCGAATTCATGTTTTGGGGACACGACAATGCTGCAATTAGCTCTACAAGCAAAGCAATTGGCACCGATGTTGACGGAACAGTTATCGAAGAAAAGCTGTCAAGAAACTGGACGGTCACTAAAACAGGTGACGTAGGCACCGTTTCCATCTCTTTTGACTTCAGTGGAGTGGGCGGAAGTCCGCTTGGCTCCAATTTGAGACTGCTTGTTGACCGGGATGGGGATTTTTCTACAAATGACGTAACACCACTAGCAGGAACCGTATCAAATAAAATCGCCGTATTTTCCGGAGTGTCATTTCAGGATGGGGACAGGTTCAGTTTGGGTAATACCGATGTATCAGTGCCGCTGCCAGTTGAATTATTGAGCTTTTCGGCAATGGCAACAAGCAGCATGGTGACTATCGAGTGGGCAACAGGGTCAGAGCTGAACAATGACTTCTTTGCTGTTGAAAGCTCAGTTGATGCACAAAATTGGCAAGAGATTCTTCAGGTAAAGGGGGCTGGCACTACTTCTGAAAAGCGAACCTATCGTGCTTTTGATCATCAGCCCTACCCGGGAAAGTCGTTCTACAGACTAAAACAAACGGACTTTGACGGCACAATTTCATATTCCGACATTGAAAAGGTTGACTTTACGCTATCCAGCGATCTGATAGTCTACCCCAACCCCTCAGGGAATAGGTTCAAGTTAAAAGGTTCGCACAATCTCAACCCTTCGCAAGTAAAAGTTTACAATACCGCTGGCCAACATATAAAACCAAAGGTGACTGTTGCTTCTGGCGAACTCGTGATTGACTTGATTTCTTACCCTTCAGGCGTATATATCCTACATTTCCCCGCAAACGGCTCTCTACAGTCTTTTAGGCTGGTTAAGTTATAAACGAACACCCGCAGAAGGAGAAATAGTGATCTCATAGACCATTTTACCATGTAGCGCTGCGCCTCTGGCGAATACGTAATGCTCACTCCTCTGGTTCTTTTCTGACAGAAGAAAAAACAACCTCTGTACTAGTGACATATTCAAAAATGATGACTGTTGGTACATATATCATCAGCATTAGTGCGCTAAAAAAGTGAGGGCGTCAACCTTTGCTAGCAATAGCTGGCAATTTTCATAAGATTTCGGAGAATAGTTATATAACTAACTTTTCAAACGATTGCTTTGATAAAATTTCAGAAAAAGAGTTGTGAAAATGAAAAAATCTCAGTTACATTGGAGCAAATAAAAAGCACCTTGGGCCAAAAGCCGAAGGTGCTCAGAACACATACCTACTTAAACTACACTCTTTATTAATGAGAGGATTCTACTATCAGGGGCAAAGTTAGCCCCTTTTTTTATGCGCAGAATCAAGAGCTCATTAGCATATTGTTAATTTCTTGATTTCTCCTGTTTCAATACAGACGTAAATTTATTGAAAAAAGTTTAACAGAACGTCTGATTTGTTGAAAAAAATTACCGCAAACCTTTGCGATACTTAAAAACCCATATCAAATAGCCCAATGCTGGTAATATTAACACAACACCAACAGCCAACATCGTGCCTAAAATTGATATCACCAGCTCCGGGGCTGCTGCTGCTTCAAGCGTTATCACCGTCCCATCAATAAACACAATCAGATTAGGGTACTGAAGTGCCAGCCAGCCCAGCACAATGAAACTTCCCTGCAGCCCTGCCAGCAGTCTCGAAAGCTGATCCCATTTCTTCCTCAGCGTAACAGCCAGTACCAAAAGCCCTGCCGTGGCAAGAATGACACTGACAAGGCCGAAAGGGTGGGAAAAGAACAACCTGGGAAAATCAATTTTTTCAACAAGGCCAGCCACAAACACCAGCCCGCCCGTTACTACTACCAATATGTTCGTTAGCAATGCGTTCTTGCGAAAAAGCTCTTTGGTGCCCCTATCCTCAATTTCAGGTATTAGAAACGTAGCTGCCAAAAAAGCGAAGAGTGATGATGTGAAAATACCAACCGCCACTGTGAACCAGTTGAGCCATGGAGCCACAAACGCCTGATGGAAGTTTTCAACGCCAACGGGCATTCTACCCAGCACTATGGCACCTGCAATTACTCCCAGAAAAAAGGGTGTCACCAGGCTTGACCAGGCAAACATTCTGGAATACACCTTTTGAGACCTACCCTGAACCGCATCATAATGCCGGAACACAAAAGCCGTTCCTCTGACAATGATGCCAACAAGCATCAACAAAAGCGGAATATGCAGGTAAATGGAGATTACTTTGAAGGCTGCCGGAAAGCCATTGAATAAAATAACAATAATAATAATGAGCCATACGTGATTAGCCTCCCACACCGGCCCAATGGCCTGGTAAGTAGTGGCTTTCAGTTCATCAAACTTTTCTTTCGGTGAGAACAATTCCAGAATGCCTGCACCAAAGTCGGCTCCGCCCAGCAGAACATAAAGTAAAAGCGAAATAACCAGCACCAGCACAACCCACTCAAACATGAGCTACCTCCTTTTCCTGATTGAACACCGTGATTTGCCGCCCCATCAACCAAAAGACTAAAATGGCCAGTAGTAAATAAATACCTGTGGTTACATAAAATGAATAAGCTATGCCTGGCATAGGCGTTACGGCATCGGCTGTTTTCATGATCCCATAAATAATCCACGGCTGCCTTCCCACCTCCGTCACCACCCAGCCAGCCTCCACAGCCAAAAAGCCCAATGGCGTTGCGAATGCAAGAATCTTAAGAAACCAGGTGCGTTGAACCAGCAGTGGCTTCTTCCATTGGCCAAAAAGGAAAATCACGCCGATTAGCATAAGTAGGACACCTATTGCTATCATAGTCTGAAAAGCAAAGTGTACTATGGCTACAGGCGGCCATTCGTCTCTTGGAAAAGCATCAAGCCCTTTCACTTCAGCCATCGGATCAGTGAATGCCAAAATGCTCAATAAGTAAGGAATCTTGATAGCATAGTTCACTTCTCCTTTTTCTTCATCGGGAATCCCGCCAATAACGAATGAAGCACCTTTCTCTGTCTCAAAATGACTCTCCATTGCTGCCAGCTTCACCGGCTGCCTGTGTGCCACATCATCTGCCGAAAGGTGACCGCTGAACGGTTGTAAAAAAGCAGCCACTGCCCCGAATGCGAGAGCTATTTTGAGTGCCCGAAGATGGAGCAATTTGCTTCTGTCTTTTAAATATTGCCAGGCATGCACCCCAGCCACGCCAAAGCCAGTGGCGACAAAGGCGGCAAGCGTCATATGCAAAGCCTGAGTGAACCAGGCCTCGTTTAGCATAGCAGCAATAGGATCAACGTTCGATGCCTGTCCGTTTACCCAGTCGAAACCTGACGGGCTATTCATCCAGCCATTGGCTGCTACCACCAGAATGCCAGATGCCACTCCGGAAATGCCAACGAAAACTCCTGACGTAAAATGCACCCAGGGCTTCAAGACCTTTTCACCATATAAAAACAAGCCAAGTGCTACCGCCTCCAGAAAGAACGCTGCTCCTTCCAGCGAAAAAGGCATACCAATGATAGGCCCGGCGTGCTCCATAAAGCCCGGCCAAAGCAGCCCCAGCTCGAAACTGAGCACAGTGCCCGACACTGCGCCTACGGCAAAAAAAATAGCCACACCTCTGGCCCAGGCCTTCATTAAACGGTGGTAGTCCTCCTGGCCGGTCTTGAGCCATTTGTAATTGGCAAATGCCATGAGAAATGGCATGACCATACCGATGCAGGAGAATATAATGTGGAAACCCAGTGACATGGCCATTTGTGAGCGGGCAGCCAGAAGATCGGTCATAAATATGAGAATTAGCTATTTCGAAGAACGTAATTGCAAAGCAAGGGATTCCCCTAATTTTCTATTTTTTGGAATTTTTATACCCTTCACAACTGCCCTGGCTAAATGAGCCTCCTTATTACCAGGCACTTTCGGCATCTTCCGCACTCTCCCTTCATCATCCCAGCAAGTCACATTTCATATCTTATGTTTCATTCTGGCGTGGGGCGGATAGTTTTCTCTTTCCTCAACAAGAAGCAGCGTTAAAGAGCAACCAGCTTCCCTTGTATATCTGAAAAATGTAATTAATAGTTTAATTTACAGTTTAAATCGTCCATCTATGAAAAGGCTGCTACTTATCTCCCTGGTATTTTTTACGTGTGTTGCTCCCGCATTTGCTCAAAATAGTCCTTTGCTAACCTTTGAAGAGCTTTTGGAAACCTTTAAGAGAGGATATGACGTGAAAGGTACTTTTTACTATGCCAAATGCGATTTTTATGTGGATGAAAAGAAAGTCGAAAGTGCACCCGACATAGTGGGAGGAATGAACATTGATTTTTTTGAGTACTTCGGCAGGAATGCTGCGAAGAACAGCAAGGCGTTCATCACTTTTTCTGAGAGTAAAATGATTGAGAACCCAGCTGGTAGCGGCTATGTATACAACTACGTGAAGGTCAGAGTTTATGAAGATGGGAATGTTTCCATTAATGTCAAGCATTTGGATCCACGAACGCTCGAAAACAAAAAACAGGAACGGTTTGAGACAAAGCTATACGACGGGAACTTAAAAACAGCCGGTGCCTATTTTTTTGTCTCTCATTAAAATGGCACGTCAAGCAGTTGATCACGCAGCCAACCGGTCAGGCTTTTCCTCTCTCTTGCAGTTGGCAGTACTTCGTGCTCCAGCAAATCGCTTCTGAAGCAGATCAATCTTCCTGCCACAGGCAGCACGTCCACTATCTGCTCGTCAGCGCCAACAGGTTTGTACATCCGCAACTGTCCGCCGTCCCCCTCCCTCCAATCGAAGTTTAGATAGCAAATGACACTCAGTTTACGGTGGTCGTCCTGCTTGAACTGATCCAAATGCCGTTTGTAAAAAGTGCCAACCGGGTAAAGCGTGTAATGAAACTCAAAATCTTTCAGACTTAGAAAGCACGTTCTATTGATGAACTGCATCAGCTCCCTCATCCTATCCAAATACACCTGGGTGGGATCCTTCGCTTTCTCAGGCTCTATCCACCTGATCAAGTCTCCCCGCTGCGATTTATCAACCTGATGATTTTCAGCCTGCCCGATGCCGGCTCTCTTTAAGTCGCCAGCTTCCTGATAGTCATCCAAAACACTCAAAATGTCCTTTACCTCCTCATCGCTGAGAAAGGACTCGATGATGCCGTATCCATTTTCAGAAAGATCATCGGCAAGTTGATTGAAGCGGGTCTCGATGGTTTGTGTAGTCATGTCCAAATCAGGTGTGCAAAAGTAACTCAATAAGCAATAATTCCGCAGTCCAACCCCTTACGGCTTGCATATTATTTGAAAGTTTCTGGTGCAGGTAATAAAAGGTTAAAATAAATGAGCAAAAACAAGTCATCCCGATCATTTGAAGCATCTGAAGCAGTTTCATGTGCTCCATTGGGTCACAAATGATGTAATGTTTTCAGTGTAAAGTGGTCGTTTTAGTAAAATCCTGAATAGTGGTTTTCAATGCCACATGCATTTTTATGCTTCGAAACGAGCGGATTTTAAAAATGGAAATCTGCCTGGTAATTTTGATCATGGTTAACGAAAAAATCTATCTGGTTATCAACGAATCGCAGCCCAAAAATGGCATGCTTGTGATGACATTCTTTAAGAGCTTTCTACACCATTGCATTTTAACGACGACAAAAAACAACATATAATACAACCACTATGAAAAAGCTACTGATAATCGTTTCTCTTGTTGCCTTCAATGGCATTCTTATGGCTCAGGATCTGATAATTGATCACGCAAAGGTTGATGCTCTTTTCGAAAAAAGAACTGCCCTTTTGGAAAACGGCGAAAGCACAAGAGTGATTGACCATGAACTAGCCAAGCTTGGCGTACGCTTCCCAGCCAAATTGAATGTGAGCTATTCTGGTGACAAAATCAATATCGCCTTCCCCTTGCTTGAAAACTCCAATGCTGCCTACATGGAGCAAAAGATTGTGAGGATAAAAGCAAGAATGCCAGAACTGGAAGTGCTCGGTATAGACGCTTCTTACTGCTTTGCTACATTCAAGAAAGATGCTTCAGAAAAGCAACTCACCGAGCTTTTGTCGGAATTTCTTTACGACGGATACTATGTAAGTGCTCACTCAAGGGTTCAGGTTGGCGCTTTGATGGACTAATTGACAATTATAATATAACTACCAGCTATGAAAACCGGGGCTTACGCTCCGGTTTTTCTTGTTTTTAACTCACTCCTTCGCCTTCCTTTGTCTGGCAAAATTCTCATGAGTCAGAATATTAATCGCAGTGTTTTTAATACATTTCCGCATGTGCTACTTTTGCAGTTCAAGCAATTAACCTGTAATAAGATATAAGATGGGAAAAGTACTCATTATTGGTGCCGGCGGAGTCGGTCGTGTGGTGGCTTACAAATGCGCCAAAAATTCAAGTGTGTTTACTGAAATCATGCTCGCCAGCAGAACCAAATCCAAGTGCGATGACATTGCCGCTGACATAAAAAAAGACTTGGGTGTAAGCATACAAACCGCTAAAGTAGATGCGGATGTAGTGCCTGAGCTGGTCAAGTTAATTAACAGTTTCCGCCCTGACATTGTCATTAATGTGGCACTTCCTTATCAGGATCTTACTATCATGGATGCTTGTTTGGAGACCAAAGTAAACTACCTCGACACAGCGAACTACGAGCCCAAAGAAGAAGCCAAGTTTGAGTACAGCTGGCAGTGGGCATATCAGGAAAAATTCAAAGCTGCCGGCCTGACAGCCGTGTTAGGTTGCGGTTTCGACCCAGGCGCTACAGGTGTTTTCACTTCCTACGCCGCCAAGCATTATTTTGATGAAATTCACTACCTCGATATTGTTGATTGTAACGCCGGAGACCACGGAAAGGCTTTTGCTACCAACTTCAATCCTGAAATAAACATTCGTGAAGTAACGCAGGAAGGAAAATTCTTTGAGGATGGCAAGTGGAAAATAACAAAACCACATGAAATAGGTAAGGATATTAACTATCCGAACATCGGGCCCATGAAATCTTACCTGATTTACCATGAAGAACTCGAGTCGCTGGTGAAAAACTTCCCCACGATGAAAAGAGCCCGCTTCTGGATGACCTTCAGCGACAACTACCTGACTCACCTCAGAGTGATTCTGAACATAGGCATGGGCAGCATTGAGCCAATCAACTACAATGGAATGGAAATCGTGCCGCTTCAGTTTTTAAAAGCTGTATTGCCTGACCCGGGAGATCTTGGAGAAAACTACAAGGGCGAAACCTCGATTGGTTGCAGGGTGCGTGGGATAAAAAATGGTGCTGAAAAGACCTATTACGTTTACAATAACTGTAAGCACCCTGATGCATACCGTGAAACCAAAGCTCAGGGCGTTTCCTATACCACTGGTGTGCCTGCTATGATTGGCGCTAAACTTGTGCTTGAAGGCAAGTGGGGCGGCGCTGGCGTGTTCAACGTTGAGCAGTTCAACCCTGATCCCTTCATGGAAGAAATGAACAAGCAGGGCTTACCATGGCATGAGCTGCATGATGTGGATCTTGAAATGGACTAAGCTTTAGCTTTATTAAAAGATAAAAGGGGCAAGGCACAAGGCTTGCCCTTTACTGTTTTACACGACCAAGTGACCATGATTGACTACTCAAAAATACCTTCGCCCTGCTATCTGCTGGAAGAGTCACTGCTCCGCAGAAACCTTGAGCTAATGAACGATGTGCAGGAGCGGGCCGGTATCAGCATCATTCTGGCGTTCAAAGGCTTTGCCATGTGGAGTGCCTTTCCCCTGGTGAGGCAATACCTGAAAGGGGCCACAGCAAGTTCGCTTTCTGAAGCCAAACTTTGCTTTGAGGAGATGAAAACAAAGTCGCACACGTATGCTGTAGCCTACCGTGATCAGGAGTTTGATGAGATCATGGCATTAAGTAGTCACATCACTTTTAATTCGCTTAGCCAGTATGAGCGATTCAAAGACAATGTTGTGGCCTACCCTGAAAAAATCTCATGTGGGATTCGGGTCAACCCCGAGTACTCAGAGGTGACAACCGACTTGTACAATCCTTCGTCGCCTACTTCCCGCCTGGGCATGACCGCTGCGCACTTTGGCGAAAGACTGCCAGAGGGCATTGAGGGGCTGCATTTCCATGTTTTATGCGAGTCGACCTCCTTCACCCTTGAAAATACGCTAAAAGCATTCGAAGAGAAGTTTGGTCACCTGATTCCACAGGTAAAATGGGTGAACATGGGGGGCGGGCACCTGATGACCAAAAAAGGATATGATACTGCCCACCTCGTTTCTATTCTAAAAGCCTTCAGAGAAAAATGGGGAGTGGAAGTGATTCTGGAGCCTGGCAGTGCCGTGGCCTGGGAAACCGGCGACCTGGTATCTACTGTTCTCGATGTAGTAGAAAACTCAGGTGTAAAAACTGCCATTCTGGACGCTTCTTTTACCTGCCACATGCCCGATTGCCTGGAAATGCCCTACAAGCCAAGAATCAGAGGAGGCAAAATGGATCCTGAAAAAGGCAAACCCACCTACCGCATGGGAGGCATGAGCTGCCTGGCCGGAGACTACATGAGCGAATACTCATTCGATAAGGAACTACAGCCTGGGGACCTGATTGTTTTTGAGGACATGATCCACTACACGATGGTGAAAACCACGACCTTCAACGGTGTACCCCATCCTTCTATTGGTATTTGGAAAGAAGATAACTCGTTCCAACTCATAAGGCAGTTTGGCTATGAGGACTACAGGAATCGCTTATCTTGATTCAATCCTCATTTCATCATCAATACCCACTTCAGCCAAAACAATCAGTAGGGCTCTCTTGATTCCCAGCACACCGTCCTTGTTGATGAAATATTCATCAAGGGAGTGAGCATTTCTACCCATGCCACCGCCGCCAATCGTGATGGCAGGTATCCCTTTTGAAATCGGGATATTGGAATCAGTGCTGCCTCTTCTTAAGGTTGGTCGGCCGCCAACAAACTGCGTTGCAGCTATGCCTCTTTGGACAATGGCCATGCTTTCAGGGTGCTCACCAGAGGGACGGTCGCCAATCATCTCGATTTTGACGGTCAAATCTGGGCCATGCCTTTTGAGCTTATTCTGATCGGCCAGCGCCTTGCGAACAGCCTGCTGGAGAATGGTATCTACCTTAACAAGGCTTTCAGGGCTCTCGGAACGCATGTCCACCTCCATGATGGATTCAAATGGGATAGAATTGACCGACGTGCCACCCGAAATGACGCCTACGTTATAGTTTGTCTTTGGCCCACTACGAGTAAACTTGTCGGCTTCATCGGTAAAATAAGTAATGGCTCTACCCAGTGCGTGGTGAGGGTTGCCCAAACCAAAGGCTCCCCACGAATGTCCTCCGGGGCCCTCAAAAGTAATACGATACCTGTGCGACCCAAGTGCCTGGTTGGTAACCGACTCATGGCCACTGCCGTCCACTGAGATAAAGGCGTCAATCTTAGGCCCGTTAGGCCCAAAAAGATACTTGGCTCCACGCAAATCGCCCTGCCCCTCTTCTCCTACATTGCCAATAAACAAAATATCATTTTCTGGCTGAATGCCTGCCTTACGGATGGCCTTCATAATGGTGATAAGGATGGCCAGCCCCCTGGTATCGTCCGAAATACCCGGAGCCTTTAGTGTATCGCCTGATTGCTGCACCCTGGTATCGGTGCCTTCCGGGAAAACAGTGTCGAGGTGGGCACAGAATGCGAGCACCTTGCCTCTTTTTGTTCCTTTTACCAAGCCGATTGCATTCCACACTTCATCCTGCCAAACTGAATCGGCACCCGCTTCTTTAAGCAGCGACAAATATTTATCACTGCGGTTCTTTTCTTTGTATGGAGGTGCTTCAATCTGGGTAAGAGTGATAAGGGTTTTAATGGTTTGCTCATCATAGGCTTCGATGAACTGGAAAGCCTCTTTTACCTGCGGATGAGCCGACAGTGCATCGATTTCGGCTTTGAAGGTATCTTCAAGCTTCGGAGCTGTCATGGCAACTGGTGCTCTGCCAGCGGCTGTGCTATCTTGCTTATTTTCGCTGGTATCCGTTGTTTTGTCGCCGCAACCGGCCAGCAAGGCAAGTGAAAAAGCAGAAAATATAAGTCTGGAGGGAAATTTTATAGTCATATTCACGGTTGAGTGTATGGGCTAATGACGGAGAATTTGGAAATAGAGCCAATACAAATGTGATTGAAGGCGATTTTATTTGATCAATGATGGAGAACAACACAGATACTAATAACCATAACGAAAAGAAGTTTTTAGAGGGGCCCGGTACCCGATGGCGGGAATTTAAGTATATCGTAAAAGTGGCACTTGAGTTTATTCGTGGATTCAGGGCGTTGCACTTTACGGGGCCATGTATTACTGTGTTTGGCTCGGCAAGGTTTCAGGAAGATCACCCATCCTATAAAGCTGCACAAGAACTTGGGCACCACTTGGCACTTGCTGGGTTCACCGTAATGACAGGTGGTGGCCCGGGCATCATGGAGGCCGCACCAAGGGGAGCTAAAGAAGTTGGTGGTAAAACAATTGGCTGCAATATTGTGCTTCCACACGAGCAGCACGCCAATCCCTATCTCGACATTGTAGTCAACTTCAACTACTTCTTTGTGAGAAAAGTGCTTTTGCTAAAGTACTCCTATGGCTTTGTGGTGATGCCGGGCGGCGCTGGCACCATGGACGAGCTTTTTGAAACGTTGACGCTGATACAAACGGGGAAAATTAAGGGTTTCCCGCTGGTTTTGTTTGGCAAAGACTATTGGAGCCACCTGGTTAGCCAGCTGGACCACATGGTGGAGGAAAAGACCGTATCACCTGAAGACCTGGATCTGTTTCTGGTGACTGATTCAGTGGAGGAAGCCGTCGAATATATCGAAAAAGTGTCGATCAAGAAGTTTGGATTAAAGCGGATCATGCTTAAGCCAAGCTGGGTTTTTGGAGAGAAGGTAAGTTCTTAACAAGATTACTCCACTACATATTTTTCAATGTAGTCGGAGTTGAGCACGCCCAGCACACCCATGTACTTCATCTGGAAGGTCACTATGTCACCCACCTGATAGTTCCTGTCAGAATTGCCCAAATCAAGCACCAGCATGTCCGAGCTTGCTCCTATCACCGTAACTCCCTTTTCTTCCGGTATGAGAAAATCGGGTGCAATCTCCAGCAGTCCAATATCCACAATGGCCCTGTAAGAGGTCTTTCCTATGTCTTCCTGCCTAATTTCAAAAACTTCGCCTGATGGGTTCTCTGCCAGCTCACCTTCGGGGGTTTTTGGCTTTTGTGTGAGTTCTATGATTTGTGTGTAAAGCTTGAAAACGTCCGTTTGCATGCCCTCCACTGTTCCGCCTGTGAATAAATCGGCTCCAAAATACAGCGTTTCACCAATTCTGAAATGGTTAACGCCTTTCGGCAGCAGCTTTCGTTGTAGCAAAGGAAAAGTGACGGAGGTGCCTCCTGAGACCCAAGGAATCTTCTTATTGAACTTGGTTTCCACCAGCTCTTTGTACAAGCTTAGCTGAACCAGCTTGTCCGGAGACGGCATCACTCCATTCAGGCAGTTGAGGTTCGTGCCCAATCCCACAATCTCAAGGTTAGGCAACTCAAATACCTGCTCATAAAATTCCAGCAGGTGGTCACCCACAACGCCCTCTCTCAGGTCGCCCATCTCAATCATGATAATCACCTTATGTACTTTGCCTTGCCGCATCGCCTCTTTGGACAACAGCTGCATGGTGGTGTACTCAGTATTGAAGCTAACGTCAGCATATTTGACAATCTTCAATATATTTTTTTTAGCCGGAGGCTTTATATAAACAGTTTGGACATCGGGATTGATGGACTTCACCACCTTCAGGTTACCTATTCTGGAATCATGGATTTCCCGTGTGCCAAGCTTAATCAGCTCTTCGATGAATGTCCGGTTGCCGCAGAGCAACTTGGACACAACCCCCCACTCAATATTATTCTGTTCGAACCTCGAATTGAGGAAGTCGTAGTTGTGTTTGAGCTTGGTTCTGTTGAGCGTAATATAAGCCATCTTAAAATGATAAATCTACTGAGGGGAACTCAGCAGATGGGTTGGTGTTGGTCAAATTTACTTAAAAAAGAGGAGGTCAGTTTTTCACCAGCCTCATTTCCAGGTATTTATTGGTAAAGCCAAGCTTCTTGTACAAGTGTACAGCTGGATTTTCTGGCTCCACATGTAAGGCAATGTTACCGTCGGCGGAATCAATGGCTTTCTGCATGAGCTGCTTACCTATACCCTGCCCACGGTAATCTTTGTGCATGGCTATGTATACGAGGATGTTCTCAGGTATGTAGCCTTCCATGCCAGTTCGGTTTACCACCACAGTCCCCACTATCTTATCTTTTTCTTGATCATGTGCCACCAGCACAAACCCGCCTGGCTTCAGGTTATCGTCAAGGGCATAGTCAATGCACTTTAGAATATCTTCTTTTTCATCGCCAAATTCGTCCAGGTGCTTGTGCAGAAATGCCGCAATTAACATGCGCTGGTTCATGCCAACAGTAAGGCCAGGTGTGAGAAGTTCATAGCTTATCATGAGCGTAGGTTTTTTTAGTAGTAACTGAATTTAATATGACAAAAATGGCTGCTGACGCTGAAATACCGAACACATTCGGATCCAGCTGAAGTGGAAGGTCAATAGGTGCAATGCTCAAACCAACAGTGGTAGCGCCACCGACCAGCATCGACCAAAAGGCTGCGGTGCTGGATACCCTGGTACCGAACAGCGCCGCCACCAGCGGAATCAGTAATCCTGACACTAAAAACGCATAGGAGTACAACATAAGTTCAAGTACGTTTTCCATAGTGCTGGCAAGGATAAGCGCTGCTACACCTACGCCCAGCGTTATCAACTGCGACATCCGCAGCGTTGACTTTGAGGTAGCGTCTGAGGTCGATTTAACCCCAAGGATGTCCGTAACAATATTTCCCGAGGCAGCCATCAGGCAGCTGTCAGCGGTTGACAGAATCGCCGAAAAATAGGCCGACATCATCAAGCCAAGCAGACCCACCGGCAAAATATCTCTCAGAAGTAAAGGCAACCCAATTTCTTCATCCATGGTTCCTGCACCAGCATAGCCCACTGCATCAAACATGCCCTGCTCCGCCGCTACTCTGGCAAAAAGACCTAAAACCACGCCCATGATTGCCATAATTGGCCACTCGAAAAGGCCCGCAATAAACCAGGCCTTTTGGGCTTCCTTCGGCCCTTTGCAAGCGTAGATTCTCTGGTACAAAGTCATCCCAACAAACCAAATGGGAATGATGGTCACAGCCCAGTTCACCAGCATTTGCCAGGTAAGGTTATCCCAGCGCAGGAACTCGGGTGGAAGTGTTTGAACAATAGCGTCATATCCGCCAATGGCGTGATAACCCATCGGAATGCCGATGAAGATCAAACCGGCCATGAGAATGATCCATTGAACAGTATCAGTGTAGATCACTGCTTTCAAGCCGCCCATGACAGTGTATACCACTGCTATCACCCCCATAACGAACAGGGCAGTCATGAGATCAAGGTCAACAAAAGTGGCCGAGGCGAGTTTAGCACCAGCCAGCATCTGGGAACTCGTAAAGCCGAGATAACCTATGGCAGAAATGATGCCTGCCAGCAAAGCCACCTTTTTGTTGTAGAAAAGTCCGAAAATCTGGGGGAAGGTGTAAAGCCCCTCAAGCTTCGACATCTTGCTTACCTTGGGAATAAGCACCACGGCCGAAAGCCAGGCACCAATCAGGCCCGTGAACAACATCCACGACCCTGAAATTCCCATCGTGAAGCCAAGACCACCCAGCCCAATAGAAAAGCCACCGCCAACGTCGGTGGCCACCACGCTAAGGCCCACGTGCATGCTGCCCATGGACCGCCCTCCTACATAATAGTCGTCGTCACTTTTGTTTTGCCTAAGGAAGAAGAAACCTATCCCCAGCATGATCACCATGTAAATAAAGAAAATGAGTATGTCCAGCCAATGCATTAAGTAGAATCCCTCGCTTTGTTTTAGTTCATAGATACATTAACAGCCAAAACAGCTGGCGACGGCGCTTTCACAACATCTTCTGTGATGCTACCAAATAAAAAGCGTTCAAGGCCGGTCTTATCGTAGGTCTTCATCATGATGAGGTCAGCATCAACCTTCTCGCTGAATTCAACAATAGCTTCGACCTCTTTATCATGGTGTGTAGCATTGACAAAGAACTTCTCAAAGCCTAGTTCCAGGGCTATTTTTTGCATCTTTCCCCTTATTTCATCATCATCATTCAAGTCGGTGTGTACCACATTGACCAGATGAACGGTTGAGTTAAATGAGTCTACCCAGTGACTGATGAAATCGGCCTCAGTGGGAAGAAACCTGCTGACGTCGGTAGGCAGCACGATATTTTTGAACGATTCAGGCAGTACCGAACCCTCCAATGCCAGCACTGGCATATCTGTATGCCTGATAATTCGCTGAACAACTGAGCCCGTCAAGGGATTGCTTCCTTTGAAAGCCTCTTTATGTATCACCAGCAACGACGGATCGTTTTCATGCATAAATTCCTTGATCCCTGCCTCGGGCGACTCCTCAATCTGATGAAAATGAATATCTCTATGCAAGGCATTCATCTCTTCCAACACCCGCAGAAATTCATCCATTCCCTCAAATTTCTGCTCAGTTTTCACCACTTGGGGAATTGCAGCCCCATAGCCTCCCATCAAGCCAACGTTCGGCAAAAAAGCAGCACTTTCAATCGGTTTGAATTGTATGACCTCTATTCGCATCCCCAATGTTTTACCAATCTTGAGGGCGGCTTTCAATGCCATTTTTGATTCAGGCTGAAAATCAAACGGCACCATTATATAATTTTCTTTCCTTTTCATCGGGGATGTTTTTACGGTTAAGATAATGACTGATTACTTGCGTGAAGGGGCTTATCGAGCCTCGCCAAATCACCGAAGTCGCCAATGTATGTTACACATTCGGCAGTGACCACTATTGGCGTCTTAAGCAACTCTGGATTTTTATTAATAAGCTTCAAAGCGCCTTCAGTATCAGAAATTTCGTGACCCTGAACAATTCGTGAGTCGATCAAACTATTGATATCCACATCCATGTCATTCGCTAAGCTTGCGAAATGAGTAGTTGTGAGCTTCTCCGTTTCAATATCAACCCGCTTAAGCTTAAAGCTAAGCGCTTCTGCTCTGGCGAGCAGTTTTCTGTCTCTTACCTTCGATCTGCTATAAATAAAGGTGGCTACTCTTGGATGGGTTACTAAACTGCTCATTTAACCTCCCATTTTTCGTTTAACCATGCACTAAGCATCCAGTGATGTTTTTCCAGTCCCTGAATATAGCTAGTGAGCATGTCTTCCGTTCCGGTATCATCACTTTCCTGAGCGGTGTGCACCACACTGTGCATGTCGGAAAGAAGGATTCTGATGTCGAGCAAAACCTCCACTACCATTTCCCTGGCAAGAAGCTCCTTTCTAATCTCTTTGATTTCGGCGTTTTCAATGTATTCACCCATCGTACTCATGGGCGTTTGGCCAAAAACCCGTATCCGCTCGGCGATGTCGTCAATGTGCCCTCTGGCCTCATCGTACAACTCTTCAAACTTCTCATGCAACCTGAAAAAATCGTTACCTTTTACATTCCAATGAAAGTTCCTGAGTTTCTGGTAATGCACTGAGTAATTGGCCAATAGCTGGTTTAGACCTTGGGTGATCTCTATGGTGTCTAGGGCAGAAAACCCTAGCTTCTTAAAGTCTTTCTTTTTCGAATTAGTATTCCTGGTTTTCTCTGCGGTAATCATGTCGTCTTCTTTTAAGTCAGAAAATTATTTTAGCCATCTTGCCGGTTGCTCCATAACGGATTCCCGGCACGGCGCTCCTGGCGGACTAGGTCGCTAAGGAAAAAATTGACTGGAAGAAGTGTGAATCGGATTGATATATCTGTTAATTTGATGTTTTGTAAAATTCATAACACTAATATTAACGAGTGTCAATAGAAAATGTTTAATTTTTTTACATAAATTTACTTAAAAGTACACAATTGTTGTGAAAAACAACCGGGCCCTACATCAAAATGTAAATATTTTTTACAAAAATGAAGTTTTTCGCTGATAACCTGAAATTTTTACGAAAGAAAGCTGGTCTGAGCCAGGAGCAGCTTGGCGAAAGGATTGCCCTCAACAGGGGGAATATTGCCAGTTACGAGAAAGGAACAGCAGAGCCCCGACTTGAGAACGTCCTCAAAATTGTAAAATTATTTAACATTGAGTTGTCCGATCTCCTGGAAAAAGACCTGTCGAACTCAGCGGCGATACAGGAGGAACTAGAAAAAATGGGCCTGCCCAACGAAGCCGCACCCATTCCGGCCGAGGAAGCAACCGCTCACCTGAAAGCAGAACTCATCGACAACAGGGCAAGGCTGGAGCGTTTCATGAGTCAATCGGATGACATGCAGAAAATACTTGAGGGATTCAGGCAGTTTCACAAGTTCAAAATGTCGAAATCAAGCGACATCTCCCGTGACGTTAAAAATATTGCCGACGACTACGAAAACTTGCTGGAGGTGATGGACGCCCTGCTGCTATCACATAAAGAGCTTATCAAATTCCTTGACGAGTCAAAATAATGTACGGGCTGTTCCATTTTGAAACAGAGCAACACACCCTCCTTGAAATTAATTAATTGGTTATCAGCTACTTATAAAAATGGCATTTCCTTAGCCCTGGATTTTAGCAAAAAAAGTAGCTATGATCAGGAACTACCTTTTGATTGCTTACCGCAACCTTGTAAGAAATAAAACTTTCTCACTGCTAAACATTATTGGACTGGCTGTTGGCATCACCGCCGCCATCACCATTGGAGCATTTATTATTGGTGAGCTCAAAGTTGATGCGTTTCAACAGGAGGCCAGCAATACCTATTTGCTGCATTGGAAGGAAGATTTAAAGGGTGAGGGTAGCAGAAACGTAGGCCTGACCACCAGACAAGACGCTGAATTACTCAAAGGCCAACTAGCTTCGGTTAGCGATGTCATCAATGTGCGCAACCTACGGTCTTCAGTGCAAGTGGGCGACCAAAAGTATTCCAGCGATGTGCTTATGGCAGAGAAGCACTTCTTTCAGTTTTTTGATTTCGAGTTTCTCAAAGGCGACCCCGCCACAGCCCTCAACGATCCATCGTCCGTCATTCTAACAGAGACGCTTGCCAGCAAGTATTTCGGAAGCACGGATCCCATTGGCCAAACGCTCCGCCTGACAGGCGATTTTGAAGTGCCATTGAAAGTCACTGGTATCATCAAAAACTACCCCGACAGCCACATGAAAATCAGTGCGATAGTGCCCTGGGAAATCAAAACCACCGACGGTCAACTCATTTCACAGTGGTACAAGCTCTCAGTGTATACCTATATCAAAAGTGCCTTACCTGTCGACACAAGAACGCTGGAAAAGCAAATTGAAGCTGTATACGCCAAGGCCGACTATGAGCTTGTGAAGGATCACCCAAGGCTAATCTCCGTAGCTGACATTTATCTCCAGGCAGGCAATTTCGATTTCATGGATGGCTTCCAGTTTGGCAGCCCATCGACTATAAAAACACTAGGCGTAATTGGCCTGCTGACCCTTTTGATGGCCTGCATCAATTTTATCAACGCCTCCACAGCACAATCGATGAAAAGAGCTAAAGAAGTGGGCGTCAGAAAAAGCATGGGTGCTTCGTCGGCCCAGCTAAGGTGGCAGTTCTTGTTTGAGGCAGTCATTATCGTCGCACTGGCTTGGGGCATGGGCGCCACCCTTTCCGACGTTGGCAAGCCTCTTTTTGCGGAGCTAACGGGTAGAAGCATCTACATCAGCATTTGGCAGGAACAAAGTGGCATTATATTGCTAGTCTCGGTGTTTGTTTTTACAGCCCTGTTCTCGGGCCTTTACCCGTCGCTGGTAATGTCGTCATGGAGTCCGGTGGAGTCGCTAAAAGGCAAGCTATTAAAGGGCAAAGGAAGCCGAACCTTCAGGGAGATACTTATTTCTTTCCAGTTTATCGTAACTGTGTGTCTCATTGCCGGCTCACTCCTCATTTACCGGCAAAATCAGTTCATGCTGAGCAAGGATCTGGGCTTTGACAAAGAGCAGGTGGTGGTGATGCGGGTGAGTCAAAACTCAGCGATTTTCAAGCAACAGCAAGCATTTCTGCAGGAGCTGGCCACCGTGCCCAATGTTGTAACGGCATCCGCCGGCATGGATGCACTTGGCAATGGCTACACCAACAACTCCTACTACGCCGTGCCTGAAGGTGGCAGTGTCAATGAGAGCGGCGTAATGTCTACCTACTTTACTGTCGACGACAAATTCAGCGAGGTATACAATATCGACTTGACCTCAGGAAGGTTTCTTGATACCAAATTTGCCTCCGACAGCACTGGTGTGGTGATCAACGAAACCCTCGCAGAAGGCCTCGGCTACGACGACCCGGTGGGCCGTACTGTTAAAATATGGGGAGACGACAGCCAGCCACTTCATATTGTTGGTGTGCTAAAAGACTTTCATTTTCAATCGCTTCACAAACAAGTGCAACCTGCTCTCTGTATTCTCAACCGCATGAATGGCTGGAATATTGCCGCACGGCTCAGCGGAAACGACTACCCGGCTACACTTGACGCCATCAGAGAAAAGTGGGAAAGCATGGAATCAGAGGCAGCATTTAATTACACCTTCCTCGATGAAGATTTCGCCCGCTTTTACAACGACGAACAACGACTGCTCAGCGCCATCAATTTCTTTTCGATATTGAGCATTTTGGTGGCCTGCATTGGCCTTTATGGACTCACCAGCTTTATGGTTCAACAACGCACTAAGGAAATTGGCATCCGTAAGGTGCTTGGTGCTTCCATTTCCGGCATCCTTGTTTTGCTCAACAGAAGGCTGCTGGTGATACTTGGGTTGTCGGTTCTTGTTGCCACACCTGTCACTTTTGCTGCCATAGATGCCTGGCTATCGGCATTCGCTTACAAGGCGGGGATCAGTTGGTGGTCGTTTGGGGCAGCGGGGCTTCTGGTCGCAAGTGTCATTGTGCTGACCGTTTCTGTAATAAGCTTGAACGCAGCGAGACGAAATCCCGTTAGAGTGCTTAGGTACGAATGAGTCCTTACACCGTTGTATACCATCCGCTAATTTGAGCGCATGGTATACCAAATAAACTACTGTAATAGTCGCCCAAAAGTTGTAAATATTTTGATTCAGGAAAATTTATGATGCAATCTTTGGATTTATAAAATGCCAACTTTAGCATTGTATAAAATTTATAGAGTAAGTGATTTCAATTGCTACCCAATTTTTGATAAATGAGAAAGAGTTCGCCTCAAGTAGGTGCGCTTGTTGGTTCTGGTGTTGTCCGGAAACGGAAAGGCATTTAATTGGTGTGGTAGCAAATCGAGAAAACGAACAATAGCACCATCCAAAATATAAATGAAAGCCTTTCCAACTATAAAAGTGGAAAGGCTTTTTTGTTTTTATCCCAAGAAAATTCAGCCATGCAAAGTTTCAGAAGTGAGCTAGAAGACATCAACAACCCGGTCATTGAGAAAGACATCATTGACCTGGCAGACAAAATTTCAAAATTCAGGAACCTGCAGATCGACGACGACAAGTTCCGTAGTGTGCGTCTTGCAAGAGGAGTGTATGGTCAACGACAGCCTGGCGTACAAATGATCAGGATCAAACTGCCCTATGGCAAAATAACTACCCGGCAGCTGGTGCATATAGCCAATTTGTCGGATGAGTTTGCCAGCAGTACCCTGCATGCCACCACACGGCAGGACATTCAGATTCACTATGTAAGCCTCGACAGGACACCCGAACTTTGGGCAAAGCTTGAAAAAGAAAAAATCACACTTAGGGAGGCCTGCGGTAACACAGTAAGAAATGTAACCGGATCTGCCAAAGCGGGCATTGACCCCAACGAGCCATTTGATATCACGCCTTACGCCCAGGCAACATTTGAGTACTTTCTGCGCAACCCTATTTGCCAGGAAATGGGCAGAAAGTTTAAAATTTCCTTCTCCAGTTCCGACGAAGATTCGGCGTTCTCTTTCATCCACGACATCGGGTTCATTGCCAAAGTGAAGCAGATAAACGGAAAAGAGGTTAGAGGTTTTAAAGTGGTTGTGGGAGGCGGCCTTGGTGCGCAACCGATGCTAGCCCAGGTAGCCTATGAGTTCATGGAGGAAGATCAAATCATTCCGTTTGCCGAGTCACTCTTGCGGGTTTTCGATAGATATGGTGAAAGGGCACGCCGTCAAAAGGCACGCATGAAGTTCTTGATGGCCGAAATCGGGTTGCAGGGCTTACTTGATCTGGCCAAAGCTGAATATCCGGCACTCAAACATAAGACCTACAAAATTGATACGAATTCGGTGCAGCAGCCTGAACCGCAGCCAGAGGGAAAGGTATATCCGGAAGTAAGCATCGACAATGAGGCTCGGTATCAGCTATGGCTGCAAACGAACGTTTTTCCTCAAAAGCAAAAAGGCTTCTTCGCTATCGGGCTTAAAACCCAACTTGGCAACCTGAGTTCCGACAAAGCAAGGGCGCTTGCAGAGGTCGTCAGGGAGTTTGCAGCGGATGAACTCAGAATTACTGTTACTCAAGGCTACATACTCAAGTTTGTAAGGGAAGAGGCGCTTCGGGGTCTTTACGTGGCATTGGACAAGCTGGGGCTGGCCAATCCTGGTTTCGAATCGACTGCTGACGTGGCTGCCTGCCCAGGCACCGACACGTGTAACCTGGGAATTTCCAGCAGCTATGGCATCGCTGTAGAGTTGGAAAGAGTGATGACGGAAGAATTTCCCGACCTGGTGAAAAACAGTGACATCAGCATTAAAATTAGCGGTTGCCCCAACTCTTGCGGGCAGCATGGCATTGCTGGAATAGGCTTCCACGGCAGCTCTCAGAAAAAAGACGGGCTGGTTCTCCCTGCCCTGCAAGTGCTTCTCGGTGGGGGAGTTGACGCCGACGGCAATGGCCGTATTGCTAACAAAGTGATCAAGATCCCCAGCAAAAGAGGCCCGGAAGCACTGAGAGTGCTACTCGCCGATTATGACGAAAATGGCAACGATGGCGAGTACTACAAAGATTATTTCGCCCGACAAGGCGACAGGTATTTCTATACTTTGCTGAAGCCACTTACTTCGCTGGACGATCTTTCAGATTCTGATTTTGTGGACTGGGGCGAAGAAGAAAATTTCAAGGTGGAAACAGCTGTTGGCGAGTGTGCCGGTGTGATCATTGACCTGGTGGCGACATTGTTCTATGATTCTGAGGAAAAGCTCGACTGGGCGAATGAAGCCTTTGCGGAGGGCCGCTGGGCGGACTCGCTTTATCATAGCTACAATGTGTTTGTGACTTCTGCCAAGGCGTTGTTACTTTCTGAAGATGTGAAAAACAATACGCAGATAGCCATCATCAGAGACTTTGACAGAATTTTTGTTGAAAAAGGTGAGTTCACTTTCCCGGAAGGAAGCTTCGAAGCACACATCACCAAAATAAGCAGCAACGAGCCTACAAAGGCGTTCGCTGGCACATTTAAGGAGGAAGCGGCGGCATTTATTGAGAAGGTAAAAGCTACCCGTACCAAGCAGCTCATTGCATCCAATTAACCTTTCAACCAGCAACTGACAATGAATATTCAGGCAAAAAAACTTCCAAAAGTTTCCCTGGTTGGAGCCGGCCCGGGTGACCCTGAGCTAATTACGCTGAAAGCAGTGAAGGCCTTGCAGTCGGCTGATGCAGTGCTTTACGACGCCCTGGTTAACGAGGAACTGCTCGAATATGCCCCTGCGTCGGCCGTCAGGCTTTTTGTAGGCAAAAGAGCCGGTAGACATAGCTACAGGCAGGAGGAAATCAATAAACTGATTGTGGAGCATGCCTATCACTACGGGCATGTGGTACGCCTGAAAGGCGGAGATCCTTTCATTTTCGGTCGTGGACAGGAAGAAATGGATTACGTGAAAAGCTTTGGGATTGACGTGGAAGTAATTCCTGGCATCAGCAGTTCGCATGCCGTTCCAGCTATAAACAATATCCCCCTTACTGCCCGAGGAATGAGCGACAGCTTTTGGGTGATTACGGGTACCACCAGTGGTGGCAAAGTATCGAACGATCTCTACTATGCTGCCCAATCAAATGCCACTGTTATCATACTGATGGGGATGAACAAGCTGAAGGAAATTATGGGAATCTTTTCCAGGTTTCAAAAAGACGAAACGCCCGTCGCTATTATTCAGAACGGCAGCCTGCCCAATCAAAAAATGGGTATTGGCACTGTGTCGAGCATTACCTCTATTGCCCGGGAAAAAAGACTCGGCAGCCCAGCCATTATCGTTATTGGTGAAGTGGTAAAAGTTGCGCAGAAAGAAGAATTCATGGCAACGATACTGGAACAACTGGAAAAAAAGGCATGAGCCAAAATACGCTTTTTCCGGTTTTCCTGAAACTCGAGAACTTCAACACGCTGCTTGTGGGAGGTGGCAATGTGGGGCTCGAAAAGCTCACTGCATTGCTGGTCAACAACCCACTGGCCAATGTAACGGTTGTTGCCGATCGCTATTTAGAAGAAACTGAAAAGCTGGCAAAAAGCTCCCCCAATGTGGTGCTGACCTACAGGAAGTTTGAATTTGACGACCTGAACAACAAGCAGCTGGTGATACTGGCGACAGATAATTTTGAACTTCACAAAGAAATCAAACTAAAGACAACGGAGCTGGGCATTTTGACCAATGTGGCAGATACTCCGGCGCTGTGTGATTTTTACCTTGGCTCTATCGTTCGCAAAGGAGACCTGAAAATTGCCATCTCTACGAACGGCAAGTCGCCCACCCTGGCCAAGCGCATGCGACAGTACCTGGAGGAAGCTATCCCCGACAGCATGCAGTCGTTGTTGGACAATATGAAAACCTTTCGGGACAAACTGAAAGGCGACTTCTCAAAAAAATTGGAAGTGCTGAACGATCTCACCTCATCGATGATTGAAAAAGAAAAGAAAGACAATTAAGAACCCTTCACGCTTAAAACACCTCTTCACAGTTGGAAGGGAGGAATAGGTAAAGAAAAAGGACTCGCCTGCTGTGAGTCCTTCTCTTTTTTATGGCGACCACATTCAGGACTCCCAATAACAATTTTGCCTGGCCTCAAAGGGAGATACAAAGCCACTTCTCTGCGCCTTGGCGTCTTTGCGTGATCTCTTTAAAAAGGTAGAAATAGTCACGCAAAGACGCAAGTCTGATAAATCAGACCGCAAAGGTCTGGAAGCTCCTTCTTTACGCCTTTGCGATCCACGTAAATTTGCAAGAGTATATTATTGGTCTAGGTCATTAAGCCTTGAGCTTATCCTTACCGTTTCATTTGTTATATTTTAGAATACTTTTTTTCCAACCATTAACTATGAAAACTATGTCGGAAAACGATCTATCAAAAATCATTGTCAACACCTGCTTTACAGTTCATCGTGGGATGGGGCCGGGGCTATTCGAATCTGTCTACGAGGAGATCCTTTATTATGAGCTAAAAAAAGCCGGATTGAGCATCGAAAGACAAAAAGGCATTCCAGTTTATTGGGATAGTCTGAAAATGGATATCGGCTTCAAAGCTGATATCATCGTCGAGAGAAAAGTAATTCTGGAGCTTAAGTCAGTAGAAGAAATAAGCAGAGTTCACCAAAAACAGCTACTGACCTACCTGAGACTTACAAAAATGAAATTGGGTTTGCTTGTCAATTTCAATGAAGAACTTATCAAAGACGGGATTCAGAGAATTGTTAATGGGCTGTAGTTTTTCTCTCAAGAGGCTGGCTAATTTGATTAATCACATAGACGCAGTTCGAATCATCCCGAACAAAAATTCAATTAAGTCCATCTTTGCGCCTTAGCGTCTTTGCGTGATTTCACAAAAAAGGTGAAATAATCACGCAAAGGAGCAGGCCAGATAAATCAGACCGCAAAGCTTACTTCTCCTTTTGGTGAATTTCATTCTTCGCTACAAAACAAACCTGTAGGTGAACTTGAAAAGGAAAATATTGTGCCCCCGTTCATCAAAGTCAAAAGAGTATTTGTCATGATCAGGATGGGAGTCGTAGAAGGCACCATTTCTTTCCCTTGTCCAGACCAGGAACAGTGTGGAGCCAGGTATATACTCCCATCGAACGACCATATTGGAGCGGAACTGTCCAAAATTGAAATCCGGTTTTCCAAAGGAGTAATCGGACGTGCCATCGTTGTTTTCATCAACAAAATATTTGTCGTTGCCGGTTGACATGACACTGGCAGGAAGCGGAATGTAACGCTGACTGTACTCCGAGGCGCTGGCGTCGGTGATGGATTTAAACTCGCTATATTTTCCTGAAGTGCCGAAAGGCTGCCCGTAGTATTGAACCGAAAGATTCGGAGTGATCATGTACGTAGCCCTGAACACAACCCTGGCCGTGGTCTGGTCTATTGTCCCCATTATGTACCTGCTACCATCATCTGTGGTGGGCGACGAAACATATTGTAATTGATTCTTGCTGGTTTCAAAGGTTGGAGAAACAGAAATGTTCAAAGCGTTGGTTGGCCTCAGTGTAAAATTAAAATATAAGCCGGCATATCTGCGATAATTCTCCCTACCGACCCCAAACTCAGGATTTACGTTGACATGAAATTTTTTCCTTGGATCGGTGCCTGTGTAAGCCCAGAAATTGAACATGCCGGGATAAGCAATGGTTGGGCCGCCCCTCAAATCAGCGTTGGAAGCGCTTCGGACTCGGTAGGTAATGCCACCTCCCGACTGCCAAAAGTTTTTGAACTCGGCGTGCGCATTCACATTGTATCCTTCGTTGAGGCTACGCCAGCCAAAATCGTACTCTTTCCACTGGTTGATATTATAGCGCTGCCACCGGGTTATGCCTTTGGCCTGCAGTATCCGGTATTGCATCCAGAACCACTGCGAAATATTGTCCGTTTGCGCCAGGTAGCCGATGTCGTTCAATTCGAACCCGGGCGACTGCCAAACAATGCCGAGGTCGCTGATGAGGTTACCACTTTTCTTCCCCACAATCACCTCACCGCCTGTGCCTGTTAGCGACGTGCGTGTTGGGTCGTACTCGGTGTGATCGTTATCGGGCCGCTGAAAATAACGCTCAGACGACAGCTGCGTATTGGAAATGGCCTCAGCACTTCCCTTTACATGGCTCATCATTATTTTGCTGCTGACGTAGTATTTCCTTTCACTCCAGTTGTGCAGAAAGTCGACACCTGCAGAGTACGCCGCATCATGCAGCCAATCCAGATGCTGGTCTTTAATATTGCGGTTTACGCCAGTTACAATGCCGCCAAGTATCGAATTTCCCTTGTTAATATCCTGCTGCCCCCGGGCTACAAAGTAATTAGTGAACGGCTCAATTGCCTCTTTTCTGATATGGCCGAGGCTATCAATTTCCGCATACTCTTTCGAGGTCGCACTTTCAAGGATTCCCCAGGAGAATCCTTTTTTATTCTTGCCAGTCAGCTTGGCAGCGCCAAGAATGGTTGTCCGGTTGTTGGGCTTTACGTATTCGTCGACAGCATCGGGACCAGAAGCATCCGTATCTACCCCTCCTTGCGGCTGCCTGCCAATCCGGCGTGAGTAGAACAGGATGTTGTTATCGTTTTGCGAAACAGGAAAATTGAGTGTATTGTTTCCTTCGGTAAAAAAGGGTCTTCGTTCCTGAAAAAAAAGCTCGAAGGCGCTCAAATTGACCTGCGAAGGATCCGCCTCCACCTGTCCAAAATCGGGGTTAACGGTAAGGTCAAGTGTGACGTCGCTGGTGATCCCGATTTTTGCGTCAAGGCCCACGTCTGCTCCGGCAGAACGGCCAGTTAAGTAAGGGTTGCCCTCTTCCTTTTCAAAGCGCTCCATCTTTGTAACTACATACGGCTGAATCTCCAGCTGCTTCTGTGGCTTTATTCCCTTAATTCCAGTCATTTCACCCATCAGGTGGACATAACCGGCAGCATCAGGAGGAATATACTGCCACTGCGAGCGCTCCTGGTTGCGGAAGTAAAGGCGCTGCACTTGTATGCCCCAGGTTAACTCTGGTTTTTCAGCAAATCGGAGCTGGCTTAGCGGAATTCTTATTTCGGCGACCCACCCTTCTTCATCTATGCTTGTTTTGAGATACCAAATAGGATCCCAACTGTCGTCCCAATTGTCGCCGTTGTTCGAAATGTACTCATCTCCCTTTACCCCTGAGACGGACGAGGTGAAGGAGAACGCAGTTCTTTTGTCGTAGTAGCTGTCAATATTAATTTCTACCCAGTCGCCATCGAAACCGTCTCGCCGTGACATCCGCCTTACTATTTTGTCGGGCTCAGGGTCGTAGCACCTGAAAGCCACGTAGAGGTTTTTAGCGTCGTAAAGTATCTTAAACTTAGTCTGCACTGTGGCTGGTTTGCCTTTGTCGGGGTTTACCTGCCGAAAATCGCCCCCGGCCCAGTCTACCTCTTCCCACACAGGGTCGTTGATGTAGCCGTCGATTTCGGGAGCGGCTCCAATAATGTGAGCCGTGGTGTATGATTTAGTAGAGTTTGACTGAGCCTGAGCAAAAAAATGACCGGCCACCAATAAAAATAAAATGGTATGCTTCATTGAGAGTGATAGGATTTCTACTGTATATCACTCCCAAAGACACCAAACGTTACAATTCCGACGCAAATTATTTCAGAAATACTCAAGCAAAGGACGGGCTGATGAATCAGTCGGCAAAGTTCAAAGTCCCGTTTCTTTGCGTGATACACTTTTTATAAAGCGACAAGGATTCCGTTACTCCGTTCGTAGCGACCCAGCCGGGTTTCTTATCGCCGCCTTGATCGATTGATAGCTCACTGTCAGCACTGAAATGAGTACTGCAGTGCTGGCGGCAGCAACGAAGAACCACCATTTCAACTCAATGCGGTAAGCGAAACCTTCCAGCCAGCCGTCCATGGAGTACCAGGCTATTGGCACGGCAATGAGGCAGGCTACAACCACCAGCTTCAAAAACTCCTGTGAAAGCAAAAACACTATGCCCTGCACAGAGGCTCCCAGCACTTTGCGTATGCCAATCTCTTTTACTTTTTGCTCTGCCGTAAAAGTGGAAAGACCGAACAAACCAAGACAAGCGATAAAGATGGACAGCCACGTAAAGTTTTGGATCAGGCCAGCAAACTCTTCGTCGCTCTCATACTGGCGACCGAATTCTTCGTCGAAGAAAGTATATTCATAAGGGTGGGCTGGCAACATCGTTTTCCACATGCTTTCCATTGAAGCGAGCACTTCTTTAGTCTGAGAAGCATCTATTTTCACTGACAGCGTTGAGGTCGGATTGGGGTTGAAGGCAATGATGATGGGCTCAATTTTGTGACGCATACTGGCGAAGTGAAAGTTCTTCACCACACCCACGACAGTTCTCTCAGCTGGCCCATACCCAATCTTTTTTCCAACTGGCTCGTCCCAGCCCAAAGCTGCCGCCGCTGCTTCGTTGATAATCAGGCTTTGCTGCTCGTCGGCAGGAAAGTCCTTTGAGTAATTTCTCCCTTTTACTATTTCCATGCCCATGAGCGGAAAGTAGTCCTCATTGACTGACATCACGCTCACGATCCACACGTCATCAGGGTCGCTTCCCTCCGGCCGGATACCTCTGCGTCCAAAGCCTCGTCCGGGCATACTGGAAGAGTACGCTGCCGACAAAACGCCTCTCTGCTGTAGCATCTCATTTTTCATCGCCTCTGCTTTCTGCTGAACAGTCTGGTCGCTCAGGCTCAAAGTGACAACCTGTTCTTCTGAAAAGCCCTTGTCGATGCTTTTGATATAGTTGAGCTGCCTGCCAACCACCACTGTTCCAATGATCATGGTGACAGAGGCAGTAAACTGAATGATCACCAGCGACCTTCGAAGCCAAACACCACTTTTCCCTGTTTTAAAGTTGCCACGAAGCACCTTGAGAGCCTGGAAGCCAGACAAGAAAAAGGCTGGATAAAAGCCGGCCAGCACCCCGATGCCCAATGTAATGCCTAAAATGCCCACCACGGTGGAAGCATCAGAAAGTAGGTAAACCAACAGGTTATCCGGGATACCAAAATCAAGGTAGCTCGACAAGAGACCAACTGCCAGCAGAGACACGAGCATGGCGATGGTGCATAGCAGGATGGCTTCATTTAAAAACTGAACCACTAATTGCGGTTTGTAGGCGCCCAATACTTTGCGCATGCCCACCTCTTTGGCTCGATTGGCCGAGCGGGCTGTACTGAGGTTCATAAAGTTGAAAGTGGCGATCAGAATGACAAACAAGCCCACCATCAGCAGCGTGTACACATAGTTGAGATCGGTTTTTTCAAAGTTGAAATTGTCAAACAGTATTCCTGTTGAGCTCAGATGCACGTCGCTGAGGGGTTGCAAGGTGACCGAAAAGTTCTCACCCACATCATTCTTTCTAATCAGCGCTTCCATATCTGCTTCCGTGGCTTCCTCGCTGGCACCAGGCTCAAGTACCGCATAAGTGGTAATGGCAATGGATCGCCAGGTACTCAGAAACTGTCTGGTAGAGCTGTCCGCCTCGGTAGGCACCAGCGATGCCAGCACATCGAACCTCAGGTGTGTGTTTGTTGGCAGGTCTTTTACGATCCCCACCACTTGCATATTGGTTGAGTTGTCAATCTCAAAGGTCTTTCCCATGGGGTCTTCTACCCCAAACACTTTTTTGGCGAAGCTTTCTGTCAAAACCGCTGTGTTCGGGTTCAACAACACTGTTTCCTTATTGCCCGCCAGCAGCTCCAGGTCAAACACATTGAAAATCGAGTTTTCAACATAGGCGCAGTTCTCCGTGTAAAGCGGCACATCGTTGTA
>TARA_R110002012_G_scaffold322012_1_pt1 | contig 29914 bp, 30 predicted proteins | sample TARA_R110002012 | Tara Oceans TARA_R110002012 (sample SAMEA4396515) | marine metagenome | biome: Westerlies Biome; feature: [DCM] deep chlorophyll maximum layer (ENVO:01000326); material: water (ENVO:00002006), including particulate matter (ENVO:01000060) such as... | depth 40 m | reverse complement strand
GCCGCGTGACCGAGGGTGTGGGGTTCTTATTCACCAAGATCCGATAAGTTGACGATGCCGTTCATATGTGTCGCATACGGCAGGAACGTCTTCCTAATACAAGCCGCTAATCACCAGCATACATACCGGTGCCCCATAATTGCTGCCAAATCAGCCTTACGCCTAAAAGCACGTGCATGGAATATCCAGCCCACAGGATGACTGGGTTATCGTTACCACGAATACGCGCGGTGCGATGGTTGTCTAAGATTGGGGCTGTGTTTCGCTCTTGGTCAGGAAAACTTCAAAGGCCCGCAACGTCCGCTGCGACACGTGATGCTCGATCCCCTCGGCGTCGCGTTCAGCGTACTCAGCCGGAACGCCGAGAGCGACGAGCAAATCCACCACTGTCCTGTGGCGGCTCCGCACGCTTTCCGCCAGTCTCGCACCTTCTTCAGTCAGAAAAACTCCGCGATAGGGGCGCGACGTCGCCAACCCTTCGCGCTTTAAGCGAGCCACGGTTTTGGTTGCGGTCGGGTGGGCCACCCCCATCCGTTCTGCGATGTCAGCAACTCGTGCTTCACCATGCGCGGTGATGAGATCGCCTATCAGCTCGACGTAGTCTTCCAAAAGAGCGCGTGATTGAACCTCTCGGGCACGCGCGAATCTCCCGGCTTGCTCGGCGGGGGGGACCTGTATTGCAGATGCCTTAGGGTCGGTCATCAAGCCTCTCCGGATTTTGAAACGTGAATCGTTGCGGGTTAGTCATCACAGTCACACTTTGAAGCCAAGGTTAATATCTCCTCCTAAAGAAACCAACCGCTCATTAACCCCCTTGATAACGGCAATTAACCCTCTTGCCATAAAATTAGCCATGGCTATATCTTGCGGTGAAAGCATAGGGCCAGCGATGACAAGTAGCGAACGTACCAGACAAAGCATGACCGATGTCCTCTCCGGAGAGCGTCGGAGTCTGTTCAGTCGATTCCTGTTTGTGGGCCCTGCGGTCATTGCGTCAATCGCGTATATGGACCCGGGCAACTATGCCACCAACATCCAAGCCGGGGCGGGATACGGATATCGGCTGCTTTGGGTCGTGCTGATGGCCAACCTCATCGCGATGCTCTTCCAGGCGCTGTCGGCGCGTTTGGGTATTGTGACCGGAAAGAATTTGGCCGAACTGTCGCGCGACAAGTTCCCAAAGCCTGTGGTCTGGGGGATGTGGGCGGTCAGTGAGGTCGCGGCCATGGCCACGGATCTTGCCGAGTTCCTTGGCGGTGCCATCGGTCTTTCGCTGCTATTCGCCCTGCCTCTCATCTGGGGCATGGCGGTGACGGCGGTCGTCACCTACGGCATTTTGATTTTCGAGCGCTACGGGTTTCGCCCGATGGAGCTTATCATTGGCACGATGGTCGCCATCATCGGGCTTAGCTACCTTGTCGAGCTGCTGATTGCACCGGTAGATTGGGGCTCGGCCGCAAGGGGTCTCGTTACCCCAGTGTTGCCGGATGGCTCCGCACTGGCCATCGCGGTCGGCATCATCGGCGCGACCGTGATGCCACACGCGATTTTTCTGCATTCAGGGTTGACCCAGAACCGTGTCGCGATACGCCACGATGGCGACCGACGCAGAGTGCTGCGATATTCCAACATTGAGGTCGTCGTAGCGCTCGCGGTCGCCGGCGGGGTGAACATGGCCATGGTAATCATGGCGGCGAGCGCATTCAATCAGGGCAACAGCGGCGTCGCTGAGATCGAGACCGCCTACGTCCTGCTCACGCCGCTACTTGGCACGGCGGCCGCGTCTGTCTTTCTGGTTTCGCTCATCACCTCCGGGATATCCAGCTCGGTTGTTGGCACCATGGCGGGGCAGATGATCATGCAGGGTTTCCTGCGTTTCCGCGTGCCAATTTGGGTGCGCAGGTTGCTCACGATGCTGCCCGCCTTTGGCGTGGTGGCCATGGGCTACAACGCCACCGACGCCCTGGTAATGTCCCAGGTCGTTCTGTCGATCGCACTGCCGGTGCCAATGATCGCGCTGATCATCTTCACTTCCCGACGGGATGTCATGGGATCATACGCAAACGGGCCGGTCGTCCGCCTGCTGTCGTTTGCCGGAGCAGCCGCCGTGCTCGGTCTGAACTTCGTGCTTCTCGCCACAACATTTGGTGTACCGATCCCGTTTCTGGAGGGTTAACAACCAAAGCAGCACGATACTCCGACCTGCACATTCTGGCTTCGGACTGCCTGAACGAGATCTATATGCTGCGCGTGCGCCCATGGGTCGGATGCAATCCCGGCCTTGATCCGTCCTCAAGCGCTGCGGCGCAGCTTCTCAGAACTGACCATTTACGCACATATTCTGTCATCGCCACCGTGGCGGGGAATTGCTCCGCCGATTACACTCAGTAAAGTCCGTCAATCTCGAGCGGCAGCTTCCTGACTTTTTCCTGCTTCAAGATGCTTCGGGGTTGAACAGCAGTTTCGGCACTTTGGGCACGGCGGTAGCGGGTTTCGGCAGCTTTTTCCAGATCGGCACGGGTTAGCATGATCGTTGGGCGCAAAAAGACAAACAGCGTGCGTTTGTTGCGGCTGTCGCTGCGACTTTTGAAAAGATGACCAACAACTGGAACGTCCCCCAGTAACGGTACTTTTTGATTACTTTGCAGCCGGTCATCGGTGATAAGGCCGCCAAGAACCACGGTACCGCCGTTTTCGGCCAGAACCGTGGTATTGATAACGCGCCGGTTGGTCACAAGGTCGGCTGCTCCCGTAACGGCCTGATTGGTAAGAGATGACACTTCCTGTTCGATCTCAAGCTGCACGACTCCACCTGCAGTTATGCGTGGCTTAACAACCATGGTGATACCGACGTCTTCGCGTTTGATCACTTCGGTTACGTTCCCACCATCTGTTGTTACACGCCCCGTCCGGAAGGGTACATTTTGGCCAACGACGATCGTGGCGGATTGGTTATCCATGGTCGTCACAGAAGGGGTCGAGAGTAGATTAGCGCTTGTTGACGTGTTTAGAGCCTGAATTAGTGCGCCGAAATTATCTGATGCCAGCCCGACGGAGAGGCCCGTTGAAAGTGCAGCAGCATTGCTTTGGCCCAACGCGACCAGAATGTTCTGGAGTGCGCCACCCCCATTGCCAAAAGACGTAGCCGCAATGCCCCCGGTTTGTGAATTTTCGCCGATGCCAAGCTGCACGCCCAACCGTTCAGCGATGTCGCCAGATACTTCCACTATTGCTGCTTCGATCATCACCTGGGGGCGCCGTACATCCAGTGCCTTGATCAACTGCGACACTTCAGAAAGCTGTCGTTGCGTGCCGCGCACAATTACCGAATTCGTCTCGATCGAGGCCTGTACAGACACAGGTGAAATTGGGGCGGCTTCGGGCCCAACTGCAAAAATTTTCGTATCTGGATTGGCCGGGTCTTCGCCCACGCTGGCGGCAACCGGATTTGTTAAATCTGTTGAACCTGTCAGGGTGTTTCGAACCAGATCGGCGACAATGGACGCTTCACCAAATTGGAGCCGATAGATTGAGGTGCTTACAGTCTCGCTTTGTGCGACCCGCGGTGATGTATCCATGGCTCGCGCCAAGCTTCTGATTTGCGATATGTCACGCTGGGTGCCGCGCACCAGCAGCACATTCGAACTGGCATCAACCGACAATCTGGCCCCTGTACCAGCAGCCCCAAGCACTTCGGAAATTGCGGTCGCTACGGTGCCGGCTTCGGCGTAGGTGAAACGTATAACCTCTGCGTCCATTTCAGCTTCACCATCAAAAGTGGTAGCAATGGCCACAATGCGATCTACGTTCGCTAGCGTGTCGGTGATAACAATGGCGTTCGGGTCTTCAATCGCTTCGATGTAACCAGCCTCGTCGATCAACGGCCGCAAAACCCGCACCGCTTCGGCGGATGGCAAACGATTCAACCGCAACAAGCGGGTTACCACGTCCTGACTGCCAGGGATGTCGAGCTTTTTAGGGCTGCCTTTGGTCCGTGCGTCAAGTTCAGGAACGATCTGCCAGACTGAACCTGTTTCAACGGCTGCAAACCCGCGAACCCGCAGAATTGACTGGAACAGGGCCCAAACCCCTTCGCTATCAAGCGGCTGTTTTGAAACAACGGTCACTTCGCCGGTCAGGTTCGGATCTAGAACAAGGGTGCGTCCGGTGATGTCTGATACCTGTTCAGCCAGCAGGCTGATTTCAGCCCCGCGCAGATTGATCACAAACGTCTCTTGCGCCAGTGCCATTTGGGGGCGCCCAAAGGCGATTGCACCGATGACAAGAAGCACAAGCAGGGAAGGTAGACGGCTACTCATCGTAAAGGGAAAGACAAGACGAACGTCTTATCATCTCTAACAACTTCCAGTCGGGCCACACCCGAGGCTGCGACTTCGTCAAAAAATTTGCGATCTTTTTCTATGTTTCCCACTGTCTGCCCATTTACTCTTGCAACACGGTCGCCAGCCTTGAGGCCGGCAAGTTTTACGCCTGGATCGTGAGTTTCGTCGACGATATAGCCTTTCACGGTCGCCAGCAGACCAATTTCGCCTAAAACCTGATTGGGATTGCGAATGATGCGTTCGCGCCACATGCTGATGTAGTCTTCTGTGGTCTGTGGCGGCGGTGGATCTTTAATTTCAATGGAACCAGAGCCGACTGAAAGCGCTGCCTGCAAGCGATCTAGGTTGCTAAGGGCCGTAGGCTCCGCTGGAGTTTGAGCGACGGAAAGGTCAGCCATATCTGCATTTGGAAAACCCAAAATTTGTCGCGTCCCGTTAACGTCCAAAACGACATGCCGGTCATCTATTTTCATCAGTACTGCCTTGCCAGCGATGCTGTCGCCAGTTCTATATCGCAATGTATTGCCGTCTGTCGATATCAGTGCAAAAGAAAGCGACGGGTCAGTTTGCAGCAAGATACCGCGCAACGCCAGGTCAAGCGTTGTAACCTCTGGGGTCTGAGGCGTTTGCTGTTTTTGTTCGGCGCTGCCAAAAGGAGCCAAAGCGACTGCTGATACCAGATCAACTGACGCGGGGGCAACAGACGTCGATTTGACAGCAAAAATAACTTCAGCGGTTTTGTCGGACGTTTGACCCATGACGTGCCAGAACACCGGCCCCGCCGCAATACCAAGCGATGCGGTGACGCATAGCGCAAAAACGGGCGTCAAATAGCGGACCGGAGATTTCATTGCGGAACCTGCAAACCGTTTATAGCTGTGTCGATGAACCCTGTCAGCTTGAATAGATCACGAGTATTGGATGACAAAGCCACCGCTATATCAACCCTTTGCAGATCAGGGTCTTCTGTTTCCGTGCGTGAGACAACGACGCCCCATCGTTGTCCCAGCATATCTACGACATCCGGCTGTTGCATATCGATACGCAACGCGACCAACCGATTGTCAGCTACCCATCTTGCCACAGTGCGGTTTTCAATATCCGATATCCGACTGACATGAGTTTGGGTCGCGGTCAAAAGAGATACTGCTCCGACGGCAAGCACCGCCAACGCGACCAAGACCTCGAGTAGGGTAAATCCAGCATCGTTACTGTTCGCTGCGGGGGTCATGGTTGGGGTCTACCCGGTTTTTGTTGTGCCCGGGCTGACACGCCATCGAAAACCAGCTCCCAGGTGTCTTTCGATCCGGCGATGGCAATCTGCAACGGGACAGGGCTGTTGGTGGCAGGGTTCGTCACCGACGGCAGCATATCTGACCGGATTAGATACTGGCCGCGCGGTTGCCCGAACACGGATAGCGCCGCAGCCCCGCCCAACAGATGTGGCGCAGCGAGGATGCCGTCGGGATGTGCTGCCCAAGCACCATCTTGCAAACTGACAAAGGAATAGCCTTTAGCGTCCCATGCAAACCCTGCCGGCGTTCCGTTCAGCGCAGCACTATCGGCAGCACGCTCCAGCCTGACGGATAACAGCGTTGCTTCCCGCTCGATAATGTCTGCATTGCGCGCACCGCCAGAAACGCTAAGCCCCAAGACAGAGGCCATAACGCCGATAATGGCCAGAACGACCAATATTTCAACAAGGGTCATCCCGGCGTCTTTGCGGCGCTTAGCCGACCCTCGTTTTACAGTGCCTATGTCGTTCATCCGTCTATCGGTGCGCTTGTGTTCGCAATATCGGCATCTACTCCGTCGCCGCCGATTGCCCCATCAGCACCAAGCGATATCAGATCGAAATTCGATGTGGTGCCCGGGGACCGATAAAGATATGCGTTGCCCCACGGGTCAGTCGGATCTTCTGGCAAATAACCCCCCTGCACCCAATTGGAGGGTTCGGGCGGGGATGTTGGCCTTCGCACCAGTGCGCTAAGACCTTGTGATGTCGTGGGATAGGTCCGGTTGTCCAAACGGTAAAGTTCAAGCGCGCTTGAAATGGCCCGGATGTCGGTTTTCGCGACGGCAACACGCGCCTCGTTGGGGCGGCCAATCACATTGGGAACAATCATCGCGGCGACCAACGCAATAATAACCAACACCACCATCATTTCGATTAGTGTGACGCCAGATTCCGGGTGGCGCTTTGAATGGCCCACAACCCGCTTTCTTAATACCGCAAGGTAAAGTTTCCTCATCGATATTGCACCCTTGCCGAAACTCTCTATCATTTTAAAACGTACCTATTTTATTGGGTCACAATGAAGGAATTCTATTGAAAAATCGACCCTCGCACAATGATGAAACCTTGCAAAAGGTGCACATAAACGAGCAGCAAACCGCTGAAATCGACCCAGATCGGGTGGGTTCAAAAGACGTGTTTCAAAGCTCTCGATTTTCAGCGGACCACCGATCAGATTTCGCGATTTCATTGTGCGATGCACTGGCCGAATCCTTACAGGTCTCGCCGTTGATTTTACCCGGAGAGCAAGTCTCCCTGATGGCCACTGTTTTGCCGTTGCGCGGTATACGCGCCAAGCGTGCTGCGTTGCCGTTCGCGCTTGAGGATCGCATCAGCGCACCGCTTGAGGATACTCACATCGCGTTTTGCCGGGCGCTGGACGAACCTGATCAGGTGCTCGCTGCGGTCGTGGATCGAAACGTCATGCAGGCCGCAGTTGATGCCGGCGATAGTCCTATCCTGCCGGAGATACTCGCGCTGCCCACACCCGTCAGTGTTGATGAAAGCCCCGTTTGGGCAATATGGCTGAGTGGGGGGCGCGCATTGGTGCGCGTATCGGACGGCACCGGGTTTGTCATAGACGTAGCTATGTTGCCGCTAATCTGGCAGCAGGCAGTCAAACCGAAAATCAAAAGCTATGGCGATGCTTTGCCTGATATCATCGTTGCAAGTTCTTACGATCCGACCCCACCTAAACCTGACCACAAAGACCTAAGCGTTGATCTGCGGCAAGGCGCGTTTGCCCACAAGGCCACGGATTGGTCACGGTACTTAAAGCGCGCAGCGATAATCGCCGGCGTCGGGCTGATCGGGCATCTTGGTATCATGATTGCAGATACAGTTGCGTTGACCCGGATTGCGGATCGTGAACGCGCAGCGGCGCAGGCCGCAATTGATACACTGCTTCCAGGCCTGATTGTCACCCCGGATGTGCAACCTATATTGCGCCGATTTTCCCCAGTCGAGTCCCCGCCGAAAGGCAGTGCATTCCTACCGATACTTGGAGATATGTCTGCGGCCTTGCTCGAGGCCGATAGCAAGATAACTTTTCGCCGTCTAACTTTTGCCGACAACCCCGCGCGGCTCACGATCTTGGTTGAAGTGCCGGGGCTGGACGATCTCCAACAGGCTGAACGTTTGCTACGCGCGGGCGGGTTTGGTGTGACCAGCGGAGCTGCTACGGCCTCAGCCGGGGGGGCGGAAGCTGAATTTGTTGTGACGAAGGGGGGACCAGAATGAACGCGTTTCACGGTTTGTCGCGCCGAGAAAAAATGTTGGTGCTTGCCGCACTGCCGCTGGTGGTCCTGTTCGCGGGATATCGTTTTGTCTGGATGCCGCTGAATGAAGCACGAATGGCGGCACGCGCTGAAATTAGGGGATATCAGACCCTAATTGAAGCGGCGGAAAATCAGGGAAACCAGCCCGCTGAAGTAGAATCCGTCGCGGTTGTCACCACGCCACTGGCCACCCGCATTACAGCAAGTGCTGAACTTGCCGGGGTGCTTGTGCGGCGACTTGAGCCAGAAGGCGCGGTTGTACGTGTCTCGCTGGATGATGCACCCTATGATGCAGTTATCAATTGGGTCGCCGCGATGGAAACCGACGCGGCTATCGCCCTTGTCGCGATTGAGTTGGACCGCAGAACCGCACCCGGCATCGTGGCCGCACGCCTAACCTTGGAGAATGCGAAATGAGCCTTGATGACGCGCCATCTTTTCCGCGCCTAGGCTATGGTTTTGCCAAGTCGAACGGCGTTATTTTGATGGCCGATACACCCGGTGGCCCGTTGGGCTGCCACTTTCGCCCCGGTGCCTCTGTCGACGTGCTGATGGAGGCGCAGCGCAGGGCTGACCAACCTATTGTCTTTGTACCGATCGAAGCCGAAGATTTTGAGGCCGCATTAGGCCGAATTTACCGTGACAGCGCGTCCGAGGCCGCAGAAGCGGCCGCGGGGGATGACCTGAATGCGCTTGCCGACACAGCCGCAGCCGTTGATGATCTGCTGGACCAAAATGACGATGCCCCGGTCGTTCGGCTGATCAATGCGCTATTGCTCGAGGCCGTTAAGGAAGGCGCGTCAGACGTCCATATCGAAACGGAAGAACGCCGCTTGATCGTCCGTTTTCGCGTTGATGGTGTGCTGCGCGAGGTGATCGAACCCAAGCGCGCCTTGGCAGGGCTTCTGGTCAGCCGGATCAAAGTAATGGGCAAACTGGATATCGCGGAAAAGCGGCAACCCCAAGACGGGCGCGTCAGCCTGCGCGTCGGGGGGTATGACCTTGATGTACGGGTATCTACCATTCCGTCGCAGTTTGGTGAGCGGGTTGTGCTGCGGCTGTTGGACCGAAGCCAGACCCAACGCGGCATAAGCCATCTGGGGATGAGCATACGTGATCGCGAAACCTTTGAACGCATCCTTGCCAGGCCGGATGGATTATTGCTGGTGACGGGGCCGACTGGGTCCGGCAAAACCACGTCGCTATATGCAGCACTTGGGCGGCTGAACGACCGATCTCGGAATATTATGACTGTTGAAGATCCGATCGAATATTCGATGGATGGTGTGGGACAGATGCAAGTCAACACCAAGACCGGCCTGACATTCGCGCGCGGCCTACGGGCGATTTTGCGGCAAGATCCAGATGTCGTCATGGTTGGTGAAATTCGCGACCGCGAAACCGCACAAATCGCGGTTGAAAGCGCGATGACCGGCCACCTTGTTCTTTCGACACTTCACACCAATACGGCTATCGGCGCGGTGTCAAGATTAGTAGAGATGGGGGTGGAACGCTTTTTGTTGGCCCCAATGCTGCGGGGGTTGGTTGCGCAACGCTTGGTGCGTCGCGTCTGCCCAGATTGCGCGGCACCGCACGTCATCACTGAAAGCGAAAGCGCGCTATTGTCGGGGGCGATTGCGGCGGGCGAAAAAGTCCAGCGTGGAGTAGGCTGCGACGCCTGCCAAAATCAGGGCTTCAAGGGCCGCTTGCCGATCTACGAAATCATCGAAATTGATCGAGAGCTTGAAAAGTTGATCCACGAGGGCGCATCAGAGGCAAACTTGCAAGATCGTGCCCGCGCTAAGGGGCCCGGTATTCTGGCGGATGGTGTTGATAAGCTTCGTCAAGGCAAGACCACGGTCGAGGAAGTCGCCCGTGCTGTCCGCGATGACCTTGTGATACCGGATATGGCCTAAGATATGGCAGCGTTTTCCTATAAGGCGGTTGATAAATCGGGGGCCGGTAGCAGCGGTCTGATCGAAGCATCAAGCGCAAGTGCTGCGCGGCAAGAATTGCGCGCACGCGCACTGTTGCCGATTTCCGTCGAACCGACGCGCAAGGGGCTTGCTGGCGCGTCGGTATTTGCCAGCGGGCGCAGCAAAAGCATCGGAGGCAGAGCGTTGACGGTGGTTACGCGGCAGCTGGCGACGTTGATCGGGGCAGGGGTCCGCATTGAAGATGCGCTAAAGACCGTTGCGGATCAGGCCAGCAATGCAAAAGTTGCCGCATTGATGTTGACGTTGCGGGCCGATGTGTTGGACGGGCAGGGGCTTGCTCCTGCACTTGATGCACATCCCCATATCTTTGGGGCGTTCTACCGCGCATCGGTCAAAGCCGGAGAAACGTCGGGCCGGTTGGGCGGCGTAATGGATCATCTGGCCGATTTTGTTGAGACCCGGTCAAAGAACCGCCAGACAGTGCAGCTTGCCTTGCTTTATCCGGCGATCTTGGCGCTGGTGTCTTTGGGGGTGATCGTCGCGCTGCTGGTCTATGTGGTGCCCGACATCGTCAAAGTTTTTACCTCTCGCGGTGCCGAACTGCCGTTTTTGACCCGCAGCTTGATCGCGGTCAGTGACTTTGTCGCGAATTACGGTCTGATTGTGCTGGGTACCGTCCTTGGATTGATCGCGTTAGGGGCATGGCTGCTTAAACGCCCAAGTGCACGCATGCGGTTTGATCAATGGACAGCGCAAGCTTGGCCTATGCGACATTTCGTTTTGAAATCCAACGCGACGCAGTTTGCCGGTACGTTGGCAACTTTAACGGTTAGCCGTGTGCCGCTTTCAGAAGCGTTGGAAGCCGCAGGAGACACAATTGGCAACCGCTATATCCGAGCCAAGGCGCAGGCCGTGGGCGCACGGGTTCGCGAAGGCACGGCGCTGTCAAAGGCGATGCATCAAGCGGCGGTTTTTCCGCCCTTGCTGGTCGCGATGGTGGCCAGCGGCGAAGCGGGTGGCACCTTGGGCGCGAGCCTGACGCGTGCGGCTGCGGATCAGGCGCGCGATCTTGATGCCTTGGTGTCAGCCCTAGTGGCTTTGGTCGAACCCGCTGTGCTTTTATTGATGGGGGGGGTGGTGATGCTGTTGGTGCTGTCCATTCTGCTGCCCATCGTAAATCTGAACAATCTGGTGATTTGATGTGGTTGACGCAGTTAGTTCAACTGAAACTCGAGCAGTGTAGGCGCGCTGTCGGGCAGGCCGGGTATCAATTGCGCCGCAGCGGGATCAATCCTCAGTTTGATCCATCCGTCAGGGCCAAGGCGCGCTTGGCCCATTTCCAATTTGGCGGCGTCATTCGTTGTCAAGGTTGCGACGCCCTCGATGCCCTCGGTGGTGAGAAGCAGATCAAGTGGAGCGGTTTTAAGCGCCGTTCGTCCCGCAGCTTGGCAGATACTTTCGCTAATTTGTACCCGGCCCTGGCTGGTTACCTGGTGTCGCGACCATGTTATGCGTTTTATATCGACAACCGCCTGCCCGTCACAGGGCGACGCTCCCGGCACCAACGCCAGCAGGTCAGCACCGCCGCGCCCGGACACATTGCTAAGGCCAATCCGCCAAGGGCTGGCGAAACCATGCGCCTGCAACAACGTATGCTGTCCGGCCAGATTCAAGTCGCCGCCGATCTGCCCGCGCAACAGGCTGCGCCATGTTCCTTGCCAGGTCAGCACCAAACCCCCGTCCAACAACGCGCGACCCGACCACAGGCTGCCCGACACCGTGCGCACCTGTGGTGGCATCCCCGCCATCCGTGCCATAGTGGCGGCGGGTACGTTCAACATCGCCGTCGCCCCAAAAAACAGGAGTGCCACCAATGACAACCCGATCATCCATACAATCTGACGTCCCCGCTCGGGTCGCCGTGCGACGCGACCGACGGATATTTCTCTCTGGGTTGGCAGCATCTGCTTCGTTTCTTTCTGCATGTTCTGCCACAGGGTTGGGCAGCGTCCTTGAGGGTAAGCCGGCCAAAAGCGAGGGGCCGGGAAGGGCCGCCCTTTTGGCACCGGTGTCTGGCCGTTCGCCGCAACTAGGCCAGATCATGCGCAATGCTGCAACCCTTGGCGGCAACACTCTGAGCGATACTGGCGAGATGGCGTTTTTTGATTCAGGAGATACGCCCGAAACCGCCGCCACTGCGGCCCGGCTAGCCGTTGCAGCGGGCGCGCGCATGATTGTCGGCCCGCTTTTCGGGGCGCAGGTTGCTGCGGTGGCCCAAGCGGTTGGTTCTAACGTGGCCGTCTTGACCCTGTCGAACGATGTCAACGTCGCGGGCGGTGGCGTGTTCGTGCTGGGCGTCACGCCGGAACAATCTGCGCGTGCGGTGCTGACGTTTGCCGCCAGACGCGGTTTGAACACTGTCGGCGTGGTTGTGCTCACCGGCGCATTTGGCGCACGCTCTGCCGAGGCCGCATTGCTTGTTGGCAAAGGGACAGGGCAAACCGTGTTGCCACCGATCACCGAAACCGATCCGGCAATCGCGCTTGCGAAGTTGACAAAGGCAAATGGGGGCACCCTGCCTAAGGCCGTGTATCTGCCCGGCGCAGGTGCGGAATTAGAAGCGTTGGCATCGGCGTTTCGGGGCAAAACCCAAGTTTTAGGCTCAACACAGTGGTCATCGCGCGACCCAGGTAATTTGCCGTCTCTCCGAGACGCTTGGTACGCCGCCCCGGACCCGCTTGCCTTCGAACCCTTTGCTGTCGCGTATCAAGAGGCGCACGGGTCAAGCCCCGGTATCCTCGCGGGGGTCGCCTTCGATGGCGTCGAGACAGCGCGGCTTTTGGGCCGGATTCAGGAACAGACCGCCAGCGGCTTGACCCGCGACAAGGGCTTCTCCGGTGTGCTCGGACCATATAAGTTCAACAAATCGGGCCAGTGCAGTCGTGGTCTTGCGGTGCTGAATGTGGGAGCCGGCGCTATCACGATGATCGGGTCCGCCTCGGCATGACCCAGCAGGCGCACCGCGACGCAGAGGCGGGTCTGACGCTTGTCGAGGTACTTGTCGCGCTTGCATTGTTTTCCCTGATCGGTCTGTCAGGCTTTACGATGCTTGATAACATTCTGCGGGTGCAGTCCGGCACTCAAGGGCGCTTGGAACGTTTGGGCCAAATTGATCGCGCGCTGGTGGTTTTCAGCCGGGATTTGCAGGAATCGGATTCTGGCAGTGTGAGGCAGGATGAGAATGGTGTAACTATGAACAGGACGGGCACAGGTCTGTTATCCTATCAGGCACGGTCAAATGTTTTCCTGCGCAGCCTGTCACGCAGAAATTTTGACCAGCAGATGATCGACGGGGTAAACTCCATCCGGCTGAGGTCGCTGGATTCTGTGGGCATTTGGCATGACACTTGGCCGATCGAACAGACACAGTCGCTAGGGCTGATACCCACGCTAAAGGCCGTCGAACTGCAATTGGATCTACGCGAAGGCACGATTAGCCGGCTTGTCGATGTGCCGGCAGGGGCGGCGGAATGAAGCGCGATTGCGACGGGGGTGTCGTCTTAATCAACGTGTTGGTTATCCTGTCGATCGCGTCCATCGTGGTGTTCTTGATGCTGACCTCGCAAGATGTGTCGTTGCGGCGTGCGCAGTCGATGGCGGCGGCAACTGCCGCAGACGCATTGGCCAGAGGAGCCGAGGCGAGTGCAGTGACCGCGCTACGCCGTGACATGGTAAACGCCCCCGACACAGATAACTACGCAGAGCCTTGGGCGCAGGTCGCCCAGCAAGAGGCCGGCCTTTCAACGGGACGATTTTCTGTTACGATCCGCGATGCGCAGGCCAAGCTGAACCTCACACGCCTTGCCGGTGGGGCACAGGTCGAAGTTGAAGCGCTGTTGCGCGTGTTGGCCGAGCTTGAGATCAGCCGTGCAGATGGCGCACGGATCGCGACTGAAATTGCCGGGCGTCCTGGTCTAAAAAACTTATCAGATCTGCGCAGCATTTCACCCGAAACAGTCAATGCGCTTTCGCCGTATGTGGATTTTTTGCCCGCAACGGCGACGATTAATCTGAACACTGCCGCGCCGTTGCTTTTGCGCGCGGTGCTCAATAACGGGTCTGCTGCCCTGCGACTTGAAAGCATGCGGAAAAGTGCCGGGCTTTTGACCCCTCAAGACCTTGACCGAGTAGGTGCTGTGCAGCCCGCCCTGGCCGGGTTCACCTCGCAGAATTTCGACATCGATATCTTTGCCGAAGTCGATGATATCACCGTTAATCTACACAGCAGAATAGCGCGTCTAGAAAGCTTTGCCGGCCGAAGTGTCGTTGTGACACGCCGGGCCTACGGCGTGCCGCTCAATACGGTACCGGCAATACCGCAGATGTAGAAAGGGGTGCAAATGAATGAACATTTGCACCCCCGTAGTTGTTTGCCTGAACGGTAATCGTTAACCTTTAAACGTTAAACGGATCGATATTCGGGTTTACGACCAACCCTGCAGAAGCAGGATCAGCCAAAGCTGTACCATTGGCGTTGGTTTGGAACGCTTTCACGAAAGCCGCACCCAAGGTGTTGATCCCCGAAAGTCCGCTGCTGCCCCCGCAAGCAGCCACAAACAATAGCAAGGAGGTGCCAGCAATCAGCTTACCTTTACGTGTAAACGTCTGTTTCATGGTGAGTGTCATACGATCCTCCACTTAGTTTGGCGAGCCAGCGAGCGGCGTATTCAGGTAGGGGAACGTCGCGCGAAGATCTGTTGGTTTGATTGGAGCACCATCTGTGAATGCGGCTGTGCCGACGGGCGCATCTGCTGGGGCACAAAGCCCAAGATTGATGTTGTCAACAGCTTTCGGATCACCGCTCAGCTCTTGGCCCAGTGGTACGGGGTGACACAAACGGCCCATTACAACGCGCAAAGCGATGTCTACAGTATCGTCCGCGGGGCGGCGTCCGTTCGGAAATCCGGCAAGATCTTCTGCAACCAATCCAAAGACATTCTGCTTAGCAAGGGGTGTCGCTGCAACGCCGGTATTAAGGCGCATCATTTCAGATCCTGTTACCTTTGCCTGCTGGTTGAAGCCTGGGAAACCGGTCAAGAACGCTGCGACAAGGTCGTTACGTGGGAAGTTGTTTGGCGCAAGCTCTGCGGGTAGTCCAGCCACACCACCGAACAGCAGCTCGACAAGCTCGGGCAGTGTTGGGTTGGTAACGTAAGGCGCAAGTGCACCATCTTGGGTCGGTTCGGCAGCGTTAAACAAATCTTTGTCAGGCAAGCCGATGACAACCTCGTTCACCAACGGTGCAGACAAACGTGCAACCTGCACATAGGCGCCGCCGTTGGCATCAGTCCCTTCATAGGTAGGGCTCGGATCTAGCAGACGAGCCTGAGGCAGGCTTGCCGTAGTCCAAGCACCGATCACACCATTACCGGCCCCTGTCAGACAGGAAATCGGCACTTCGATGGCCAAGGATGTGACATTGAACTTACCAATTAGATCATCGTTGGCGCGGTCTTGGGTAATACCGCCCGAGAACGGCGATGATGCATTATACTGAGGGTAAGCTGGATTGTCGGCACCTTGAATTGGTACCAAGTTTACGAGGTCAAAGATCTCACCAAGGTTGACAGCAAACGCTTCTGCGCGTTGGCCGACAAAAACGCGACCTGGCGCTGCACAATCAGGGATCGTTGTCTCGCTGACAAAACCGTCAGCGTAGGTCGCATAATCAGCAATGGTCTTCTTACCAATGTTGTCGATTGGTTTGTTGAACGTCGTGCCACCACCACTTTTATTTGTTAGCAGCGCACTCGCGGCATAGCCCGAACGGCGGTCGCCATTGATCTTACGTACTGTGTAGCTTTCAAATTCATTTTGGGCTGCGGTATTACCTGCACCAATTGTACCGGCCTGACGCAGAGGGATCGCAACATCCACACCACCGACCTTCAGCGCTATGCCTTTGCCTGAATTAGCGAGAGTATTTTTAAATTGGAATTGAAACGTGATGTCTTCCATCGCATCGCCGTCATTGTCCACGTGAATTTCGTAAACAGCGTCACTATCCATCGTAAAATAGTTAGGACCCCCATAAGGGGCCTGCAATGGCTGATAGTTTGCGATGAAAGTTACAGTATCTTCTTTACCAGTTTCATAGCTTCGGAACATATAAAAGTCTGTGGCATCCACTTTTGGCATCGCTGTGATGCCGGGTGCTTCGCGGTGCGAAGACGCCCACGCTGTCGTGGCGCACACCGTGGCCAAAACGGCCCCCGCGCTGACAAGCGCCTTTTTCTTATTATTTAACATAAAACTTCCTCCACATTGGGTCTTTGATTATGCAAAATGCTATCCGCCTTCACCAAATAAGCGGTGACGAGGTGGTGCCTTGCATACGACATAGGAACGGTTGGGGTCGTCGATAAGTTTCAAAGAAATTGCCCAAACATTAAAGTTAATTTAAGTTAATCACTAAAGGGTGGTGTCAGGTGCAAAGGCTTGCGGTTCTGTGCTGTCTTCACGTGGCTTAACGATGGGCTTTGGTTTGGATCAAGTTTCGTTTCTTTTCACCCAATCGCACCCGACAAACCTTGATGTCTTCGCTACACCACCCCTGATCGCCGTACTGATCTGGCTAGGTGTTACAGACTGGCAGAGCTTTCGTTTACCCGATGTCGGAACGCTGCCGTTGATCGTATGGGGCTTAGTACTTGCGGGATGGAGAGACGGGGCGGTTCCAGTCGATCAGGTGATCGGCGCAATAGCGGGATTTGCATTTTTTTGGGCGATTGGGGCTGCTTATTTTAGGGTGCGCAAAATTGATGCCTTGGGGCTAGGTGACGCGAAACTGCTTGCGGCAGCAGGTGCATGGTTGGGATGGCAAGCGCTGCCTACTATCATTCTGTTCTCTTCCCTCGCGGGGATCGCCGTTGCCTTGATCAGACGCGGCGATTCAGGCGCGAACATTCCTTTTGGCCCGACCCTTGCCGTGGCATTCTTTTTGCACTGGGTTCTATTTTTGTCGGGGTGGGGGTAGATATCGAGCCAACCTGCGCTGTTCTTACCACACGCATCGGCTCGACGATTAAAGCCTGTATTTCACTACCCAAGACCGCGATTAACAGCCCGAAGGCCGCCCGCTAAATCTGCGGGTAAATCGGTATCTAAGACATCCTCGCGATTGGGGTTATCTGAGGGAGAAATGCGGGTGACGGCGTTGGACGGGCGCATCGATATACAGTTTCCGCGGGATTTTTCGGCCCTTAGCAAGCAGCGCTTGCAGAGGGGAATCGAAGCCTTTCTGGAGGCGTTGGAGGAAAAATAATAATGCAAAAAGGGGCAGGGGGCTAAATTACCGTATGCATAGGTCTCAAACACACGCCGGCCTTCTAGGGATGACATAACGTATAGTGGCGAAGGTACCGAATGTTATCTTATAACGCCACCAGATGGTGACGTCATAGAGATGGGGCTAGTTCAACCGATTCGTGGGGTTTGCCGAGGAAAACCGCGATATGTGCGGAGTTGGCCACGCGGCTTTCCACGCCCAAAGTGACGCCACGGCACTTGAGACCGGTTTTGCAACGGCCTAGCTATTGAATTCTGACTGCCAAAACCTCAATTGTGATGTTAAAAATAAGGCTAAGCTACTGAATTGCTTGAGTGGATTGTGTCGGACACTAAACTTACTACCCTTGAGGTGCTTGCCAATCAGATCGAAATAGTTAGGATGCCACGTTAGATCGCCAGCACACTCCGGATTTGAGATAATATGCCCTAGCGATCACTCTGGGAGGAGAAAATATGAAAGATACGAAGAACCTGAACCGGCGTTCGTTTATGACGAAATCCGTTGTTGCAGGCGGTGCCGCCACCGGCGCTATGCTGGCAGCTCCGGCCGTTCTCGCGCAAGCGCCACTTGTGATCAAAATGCAGACATCTTGGAATGATGCCAACATCTGGCAGGATTTTGCTCGTGATTATGCAACCCGTGTCGAAGAGATGTCGGGTGGACGCGTAAAAGTTGATGTGCTGCCAGCTGGCGCAGTTGTTGCTGCGTTCCAAGTGCTTGACGCCGTGAATGATGGCCTGATTGACGCTGCGCACTCTGTGCCGGTTTACTGGTACGGCAAGAACAAGGCCGCGTCGCTGTTCGGCACCGGCCCGGTTTTCGGCGGTTCTGCCACTACGATGCTGTCATGGTTCTATCAGGGCGGTGGCCAAGCGCTTTATAATGAACTGACCCAAGATATCATGGGTCTGGATGTTGTCGGATACATGGGCTTCCCGATGTTCGCGCAACCTTTCGGTTGGTTCAAGCAAGAGGTGAACACTGTCGCCGATCTCCAAGGTTTCAAATACCGCACAGTGGGCCTGGCCGCCGACTTGATGGCCAAGCTTGGTATGTCGGTTGCTCAGCTGCCCGGTGGTGAAATCGTGCCTGCGATGGAACGCGGCGTGATTGATGCGTTCGAATTTAACAACCCGTCATCGGACAAGGACTTTGGTGCTCAGGACGTCGCAAAGAACTACTACCTGTCTTCCTATCACCAGGCGTCAGAAAGCTTTGAATTTCTGTTCTCAAAAGCATTCCTTGAGGATCTGGACCCAGACATTCAGGCAATCCTGAAGTATGGTGTCGAAGCTGCATCAACAGCGAACACGGCCAAAGCGATGGACCGTTATTCTGCGGATCTACAATTCTTGCAAAATGACGCTGGCGTTACAGTGCGTCGCACATCCAAAGAGATTCTGGATGCACAACTAAAGGCATGGGACGAACTGATCCCTGAGCTGGAAGCTGATCCTTTCATGAAGAAATGTCTTGATAGTCAGCGCGACTGGGTAAGCCGCGTTTCGTACTACGAGTTGATGAACGCACCTGACTACGGCCTAGCGTACGAGCATTACTTCCCCGGCAAAATCAAACTCTGAACGTGTAGATCAGAGAGTTAAACAGGCCCCGGCACCCAGCGTGCCGGGGCTTCTATGCGAGGCATGGGGTTAATATGGTATCATTTATACGGTTCGCGGATAATCTTTCTGCGTGGTTCGGCAAGTCATTTGCCTGGCTCATTTTGTTAATGTCGATCGGCACAGGGTACGAAGTTTTCGTCCGTTATGTGATGAACAACCCCACAGCGTGGGCGCTTGATGTTTCGTTTATCATGTACGGCACGTTGTTCATGATGGGCGGGGCTTATACGCTTTCTCGGGGGGGGCACGTGCGGGGCGATTTCATCTATCGTCTTTTGCAGCCCAAAACACAGGGTAAGATAGATATTGTCTTGTATCTGGTGTTCTTTTTTCCCGGCGTGACGGCCTTGATCCTCTCTGGGTGGAAATACGCAGTCAGATCGTGGCAATACGGCGAAGTATCGGTCAACAGCCCGGCTGGAGTGCCAATTTACCAGTTCAAGGCAGTGATTGTTGTCGCAGGTATTTTACTTTTCATTCAGGGCATTGCACAGGTGTGCCGCTGCATAATCGCGATCAAACACAACTATTGGATTGAAGCAGACGAAGATGTCTTCGAAACCGAAGACCTTTTGATGCAAGAAGCAAACAAGGCCGAGAAAGACCATATCACATGACCGATCCGCAAATTGCCCTGATGATGTTGGGGCTGTTCATCATTTTCGTATTCCTCGGCTTTCCAATCGCATTCACGCTCATGGCTATGGGTATCGGCTTTGGTTATTATGCCTATTTTGACGCCCACCGGATGTGGCGCGCCTTTGACCGTTTGGATGAAACAGCGGGGCAATGGGACCAATGGTCCACCTGGTTCGAGGGGTTCTATAATAACCGAATATTCGATTTATTTGTGAACCAGACCTTTACGGTCATGTCGAACGAAGTGCTTACTGCGGTGCCGTTGTTCTTGTTCATGGGCTACATCGTGGAGCGGTCCAATATTGTTGACCGCTTGTTTACGACCCTCAATGTAGCATCCAAGAACGTACCTGGGTCTATGGGTGTCGCGGCGCTGATCACCTGCGCGTTATTTGCGACAGCCACGGGTATCGTTGGTGCGGTTGTGACGCTGATGGGGTTGCTTGCTTTGCCTGCAATGCTCAAGGCGCGGTATGACCCGTCTTTCGCGGCCGGGATCATCTGTGCCGGCGGTACCTTGGGGATCCTGATCCCGCCGTCGATCATGCTGATCGTCTATGCCGCAGCCACCAACGTGTCGATCGTTCGGCTGTACGCAGCGGCCTTGTTGCCGGGTCTCACTCTGGTGGGCTTGTATCTTGTCTACATTATTGGCCGCTCTATTCTTCAACCGTCATCGGCACCGCGTCCTACTGCTGAAGAAGTGCCCGATATGCCGATGGGTAAACTGCTTTGGATGATCATCACTTCATTCGTGCCGTTGGCGTTCCTGATCTTTGCGGTACTCGGTTCAATCCTGTTTGGCCTCGCCACACCGACCGAGGCGGCTTCAATCGGCGCGTTGGGCGGAATCTTCCTTGCATTTATCTACAGGGCGATGACGTGGCAGCGGATGCGCGAAAGCGTTTATCTGACGCTGCGGACGACGGCGATGGTATGCTGGCTGTTCGTGGGTTCTTACACGTTCTCGGCAGTGTTCTCGTACTTAGGCGGCGAACAAGTGATTTCCGAATTCGTGCAGTCCATGAATCTGACCCCGATCCAATTCCTGATCATGGCGCAGATTATCATCTTTTTACTGGGCTGGCCGCTGGAATGGTCTGAAATCATCATCATCTTCGTGCCGATCTTCCTTCCGCTGTTGGCAGTCTTCGACATTGATCCGCTTTTCTTTGGCATCCTGGTCGCCTTGAACCTGCAAACCAGTTTCTTGACCCCACCTATGGCCATGTCAGCGTACTATCTCAAAGGAATTGCGCCCCCCGAACTACAGTTGACGCAGATATTCAAAGGGGTGATGCCGTTTTTGTTCTGCGTTATTCTGTCGATGGTGTTGATGTATGTTTTCCCGTCAATCGTGTTCTATTTGCCGGATCTGTTCTATGGGCGCTGAGGCCAAACAGTCCGATGCTTGGGTCGCGCAACCCAGTGTCACTTTGTTGCGCGACCGATTGGCGACCGGCGCTCTAGGTGCGCTGGAGCTGGTCGACAGCTATATAGCACGTATCGAGGCGCGCGAACCCGAAGTAGGGGCGTGGGCCTGGTTTGACCCGGAGTTTGCACGGGCGCAAGCTAGGACGCTGGATGGGTACCGGCGGGCAGGGCGGCCTTTGGGGCGTCTGCACGGACTGCCGGTTGGATTGAAGGACATCATCGACACTGCGCGCATACCGACCGAAAACGGGTGTGCGCACGATAAAGGGCGGGTGCCGTTGCACGATGCCTATGTGGTCGAGCGTCTCAAAAAGGAAGGCGCGATCATCATGGGCAAGACGGTGACCACCGAGCTTGCATATATGCATCCGGGTAAAACAGCAAATCCGCACAACCTTGCCCACACTCCTGGCGGTTCATCGCAAGGTTCGGCCGCAGCGGTTGCCGATGGTATGGTGCCATTGGCGATTGGCACTCAGACCGGTGGATCGGTTATTCGACCTGCGTCTTTTTGCGGGGTCACAGGATATAAACCGACATTCGGGGCGATCCCGCGCCGCGGGGTTCTAACGCAGTCGCCGACATTGGACACGGTAGGTGTATTTGCCAGTGATCCGGCCGGTGCTGCACTGCTTGCCGAAGTGCTGTTTGGCCATGACGCGGATGACCCAGCTACTGCTTTGCAACCTGCGCCCGCGCTTCACGCGACGGCAGTATCCACTCCGCCGATAGCCCCCGTATTTGGCTTCGTACGTCCGCCCGGTTGGGAAAATGCTGACCCGCAAATGCGTGATGCATTTGACGAGCTGGTCGAGGCCCTGGGTGATCAGGCTTTTGAGATGCCTTTGCCAGCGATATTCGAACACGCGTCAGAGCAACGAAAACTGATTAACCTCGCGGAAATGTCTTATCACTACTACCCCTATTGGCGCGATGCGACCAATCTGTTGGGACCAGTTACACGCGAAGCGATTGAACAGGGTAACAAGGTTCCCGCGCGGGATTATCTTTCGGCAAAGGATATGCCGAAACTTTTAAACGCTGCTTTGGAAGAACTGTTAACCCGCTGCGATGTGCTGTTGTGCCCCGCGACTTTAGGCCCTGCCCCCAAGGGGTTAGACACGACCGGGGACCCGATTTTTAACGGCATTTGGACATTCTGTGGGACACCTTGCGTCAGCGTACCGCTGCTGACGTCGCTTGAGGGGTTGCCAATGGGGGTCCAGCTTGTCGCTGCGCGTGACAATGATGCGCGCCTAATGCGTACAGCACAGTGGCTTTTCAACTGGGCCGATGGTACGTCACAATGAGGAATAACAAATTATGAACCGGCTGCTCGCGCTTCTTGCATTTATCACGATTGCAACTTTTCTGCTGATACTGGCGTTCAAGGTGCCAAGCCCTGACTTGGTTATCATGATTCTCGTCACGCTTGGCTTCGTCGCCTATGATCTAGCCACTTCCAGCGGGAAAAAGGGTGATTAAGCCTTAAAACCAGGTAAGGGCCGTGGCGCGGGGGCGATGTATGAGAGTGCCTCCGCGCCGGTCACCCTCGTTTTGTGGGGAAAATCTTTTTCATGATGGCATCGAATCTATCCCAACTGATTACTGCCCGGTTGCCCGCATAGCCATGATAGTGGGAACGGCCAGTCGCTGTTGGAAACCCCGCCCATATTTTTGCCAGATTAGTCATGAAACGGTGGCGGCTGATTTTGCCCTGCATAAAACTGCTGAAACCGGCGTCTTCCAACAGGATGTCTGCCAATGCATCTTGCACGCCTGTGGTGAATTTATGGCTCTCGCTTAGACCGGCCTGGATGACCAAACTTTGCAGCGTCGATGGAATGAACTGATAACGGCCGATAGCATGAGGTTGATTGGGTGTTTGGTTTATCCACGCATAAATTTCTCCGATCGTCATTTGCGTGGGCTGTTTGTGAGGCAGCTTTTTCGCCCCGAGCTGGATCGCATCATAGCCTTTATGGCCGGCCTCTGCCCACGCGATCAAGTGCTTCAGGTGGGTAGTGGAACCCGTCCCTTCCTGTATTTTGAATGACCGTTCCTTTACTTGTACAAGCTGGGTATGTTGCATTTGCCTTAGTGTGATAGGCCCCTGCACACTGGTGTCGTGAAGGTTGAAACTAATGTCGCTTATTCTGGCAGAATTGGTCTTCGCTAGGGAATAGGTTTCCGCCATCAACGGCTGCGCGGCAAAGGCTGCCGGGATGGCGATGAGAAGAAAGAGGCGTTTTACGATCATTATCAAACTCCAGGATGGTATTCAGAGCGATATTGCCTGCGTATAGTGTATAATTCTTTATTTTTATCAGGTATTTAGCTGATCGTTGGTATATAGGGTGTGCCCTAGTGGCTAGGCCTCTTATCCAAAAGAATATGGTTTGACCCCAAAGCGCGCGCCCCCGCCTGTTGCGGAGGGCACATGCGTTTACCGTTTTGGGATACCGTAACCGCGCATCAATCGCTTTTGGGCCGCGATACGGAAAGGTGCGTTAGCGGCAGCATAGCCTTCGTAAGTGCTACAGCGTTCAACGACCTCAAAAACATGCCGCCTGCATAGGGTTGCGAATAGACTTGAAAGAAGGAGCCCGCGGCAACTTCGTCATAAAAATATCCTGTTTCTGAAGCCCCGCGAGCATCACCGGATCAAGATCGAACCGCGCCGCAAAATCGGGGCGGCTTCGGCATGGGTTGTGCTTTACTTGGTCTTAGCATCGTCCGGGGTGCCTTTGGGGCAAATACACCGAAAAACGGGCCCCAAGGCAGATAGGTTTTACAGTCTTCGTTATATGAGGTACCAACGGCACCTCGGGAAGCGTTTCGTTCTGTATGACGTCGAAAATCGCGATGGGCTTTATCGCCCACGTCCATCACTTTATAGAGCAGCGGGTTTTCGGCACCCATGAGCAAGGTATAGCCGTCCGCTTTGGCACCGGCTACATAGTTCAGTGCAATCGCGCCGACCGCGCCTGTCATGTTCTGCGTGAGGACGGTACCGCCCAATGCGTCTTCGGCAGGTGGCGTGACGGCACCTTACCGAGGCTGCGTTTGACTCGCATGTGAACAAACCTCAGTTCATCCGGTTGGTGATGATCGAGAGCATTCATAACGCAGGGTATGTCAAAAAATCTGGTGCTATCCCACGACTGACCCAGGCAATCATCGATAAGCTGACCGATGTGTGCCAACGTGGAATCGCAAGCGGCGTCTTGAGAAAAGACGCTGATCCACTAGAGTTGCACTGGACGACAAGCGCTGCGAGCTTTTATAATGTATCGAACCGTGCAACATTTTCCGCGTCGTTCGGGGAAGCACTGTACAGCGAACAGGGCCAAAAGAGAATCCGTAGGCGCATCGTCGATATGGTTCTGGATGCTGTCGTCATTAGATATGAACCCGACAGCAAACTGAAATGACCCGTGCCGGTTAGCTAGGGATGACCACGGAAGCTGTGCGAATGTGCTTTCCCCCGAGCCTCGTCGCGGTGGTTGCGAACGATCACGGCTTGGCGGCAGCCGCGTGCGGCGCTATCACAGCGATCCGATCACCTAAAGGAGCCTGCCATGACAGTCGCGGACCGTATCGCCCGTATAATTGCCAACGAAATTAGTGCCCAAACAGAGCAGGTTCATGCAACCGTTGCAATGTTGGACAAGGGCGATACCGTGCCTTTCGTCGCGCGATACCGCAAAGAAGCGACAGGCGGGCTGGACGACACCCAACTGCGCAAGCTTGCCGAGAGGTTGGACTATTTGCGGGACCTCGAAAAACGCCGGGCGAGTATTCTTGGAGAAATCCAGTCCCAGGGCAAACTGACAGACGCGCTAGCCAGATCCATTGAGAAGGCCGACACCAAGTCGGTGCTGGAAGACCTTTATCTTCCTTATAAACCCAAGCGACGCACCAAAGCGATGATTGCGCGTGAGAACGGGCTTGATCCGCTGTTGCGCAGTATTCTCGGGGACCGCCGCGCAGATCCTGCGGTTTTGGCCCAAGGCTATCTGTCTGGGTCAGTGGAGACTGTGAAAGATGCGTTGAACGGAGCGCGGGATATTCTGGTGGAAGAGCTAGGCGAAAACGCTGCGCTTTTGGGGCGTTTGCGGCAGGTCATGCAGCAGGACGCGCTGATAACGTCCCGGGTTACATCCGGTAAGGAAGAGAGCGGCGTTAAATTTTCCGACTACTTCGATCATAGCGAAAAATGGGCCACAATAGCGCCGCATCGTGCGCTCGCTATTTTGCGGGCGGCAAAAGAAGACATATTGACAATTAACATAGCCCCCGAGCCTGAGGCCGGAGTGGTGCGTGTTATCGGGATCATAGCAAGCGAAATCGGAATTAAAGGGGACGGTCCCGGCGATCAGTGGTTGCGCGGTGTGGCTGCTTGGGCGTGGAACATGAAGCTCGGGTTGGCGATGTTCGTTGACTTGATGACCGATCTGCGGCGCCGTGCGCATAGAGAAGCGATCAACGTGTTTGCGCGAAACCTACGTGATTTGCTCTTGGCTGCGCCGGCGGGTGCGCGGGCCACGATTGGCTTGGATCCGGGTATAAGGACGGGGTGCAAAATCGCGGTGGTTGACGAGACCGGCAAGCTACTGGACACGGCGACCATCTATCCCTTCCAACCCCGTAACGATCTGCGCGGCGCGGCGGAAAAGCTTTCGCAGTTGATCGAACTATATAATATAGCACTGATCGCCATCGGTAACGGTACCGCAAGTCGCGAATCCGAACGGCTGGTGGCGGATGTCTTGAAAAACCTTCCGGTGGGGAGGGTGCGGCCGACCCCAGTTATCGTTTCAGAAGCGGGTGCTTCGGTATATTCAGCGTCAGAACTAGCATCAAAAGAGTTTCCTGACGTTGATGTGGCCCTGCGCGGTGCCGTTTCGATTGCTCGACGGCTACAGGACCCATTGGCGGAATTGGTAAAGATCGAACCACAGGCGATCGGCGTCGGGCAGTATCAACACGATGTTGACCAACGCGCCCTTGCACGGTCTCTAGAGGCGGTGGTCGAGGATGCGGTAAATGCTGTGGGCGTCGACCTGAATATGGCATCGGCCCCTTTGCTTTCGCATATTGCTGGGTTGGGGCCGTCGCTGGCCCATGCAATCGTTTCCCATCGGGATCTAAACGGCGCATTTGCTACCCGCAAAGCATTGCTTAAAGTTGCAGGTCTGGGGCCAAAAGCTTTTGAGCAATGTGCAGGTTTTTTGCGGATAACCGATGGCATCGAACCATTGGATGCGTCATCGGTCCACCCCGAAGCTTATGGCATTGCGCGTAAGATCGTGCAGGCTTGCGGTCGTGATATCCGATCAATAATGGGGGATAGCAGCGCGCTTTCAGGTTTACGTGCCGAGCAGTTTATCGATGACAATTTTGGTTTGCCGACCGTGCAAGACATTTTAACCGAACTGGAAAAGCCTGGTCGTGACCCTCGGCCGACGTTCAAGACTGCCAGTTTTGCCGAAGGCATAGATAGCATTACTGATCTCAAATCCGGCATGTCCCTTGAAGGTACTGTGACCAATGTCGCGGCGTTCGGGGCCTTTGTCGATATCGGTGTGCATCAAGATGGGTTGGTCCACGTCAGCCAGTTGGCGGATCGTTTTGTGAAAGATCCGCACGAGATTGTTAAAGCTGGTGATGTAGTGCGGGTACGTGTCACGGAAATTGATGTGCCACGCAACCGCATCGGACTGAGCATGCGCAAGAACAGCGAAGCAGCGCCCGCGTCCGATCACAAGAAAGCTAGCGCTGACAAAGGTCGCCTGAACAAAGATCCCAGACCAAAGCCGAACAGAAAGCCTGACGGCAAGGTAAAACCTGCCGCTTCATCCGAAAGTCAGGGAGCTTTAGGGGCGATATTGGCCGCCGCTATGAAACGCCCCTCTGATAGCTCTTGATTCCGGCAGGCGTCGCGGGGGGGTATAGGAAAATCCCGCGCCCGCTTTCGGATTGCTTAGAGGTCTTTCACCAGCCTTAGCGCATCGTATATCGCTGCGTGGGTGTTTCGTGCGGACACCGCATCGCCGATACGGAATAACTGGAAATTGCCACTATCGTTGCGCACGGTATCTTGGGGGGTGCCGGCGATCAGTTTGTCGTAATCAATCGCGCCGCCATTCGATGACAGCGGCTTTAGTGTGAAATACAGATCGTCCAACGGCAAGGTACCATAGTTCACCACAACCTGATCCACGAGCACTTCGTAGGTATGATCGCTGTAATCGGTGCCGATTGTCGCGGTCAGCTGGTTGCCTTTACGTTCGACCCTGACCAGACGCCGCGTGACGGTAAAGGTCACGTCCTTATCCTGAAGGGCACGCATGTAGGGGACCAGGTTCATCGCCATCACATCAGGCGAGAACGTGCGGTCAGGGGTCATTATTTCGACCTGTGACCCGGCACTGACGGCCATTTCTGCGGCTTGGAGGGCAGGGTGATCGCCGCTTTCGTCATAGATCAGTATTTTTCCTGCGGGTTTGACATCGCCCGATATTATATCCCAGGACGTGATGACATGCTTTTGTTCTTCATGCTGTTCAAACAACTCGGTGTTGGGCAGGCCGCCCGTCGCGACGATGACAATATCGGGGTTCAGCGCGGTGACGGTTTCGGTTTCAGCCCATGTGTTGAAGTGGAATGTCACATCCCGGGCGGCACATTGCGCCATTCGCCAGTCGATAATTCCGATCATTTCGCGGCGTCGCGGCGACTGTGCTGTCAATCTTATCTGGCCGCCGGGGTCGGCGGCGGCTTCAAAAACGGTGACCATGTGGCCGCGTTCAGCAGCAACGCGCGCGGCCTCGAGCCCTGCGGGACCAGCACCGACGATTACGACCTTCTTTTGGGTGGTCGCCCGATCGATGTCATGCGGCATCGTCAGTTCACGACCCGTGGCAGCGTTATGTATACAGAGGGCATCACCAGCCTGATATATTCGGTCTAGACAGTAGGTTGCACCAACACATGGCCTGATATCTTCCTCTTGGCCTTCGATGATCTTTCGGACAATATGTGGGTCCGCCATATGGGCGCGTGTCATTCCGACCATGTCCAACAGGCCAGCCTGCACAGCATGACGTGCAGTCGCAACATCAGGAATGCGTGCGGCGTGGAACGTTGGCATCCCCGTCGCCTTGCGGACAGCCCCGGCAAAATCAAGATGCGGCGCGCTTTTCATACCCTGAATAGGGATCACGTCTGTCATAGCCGCATCGGTGTGGATACGCCCTTTGATGACATTCAAAAAGTCTATCTGACCGGTCGCCGCAAGGCGTTTGGAAATCTCCAACCCTTCATCTGGGGTAATGCCGCCTTTTTGCGCCTCATCTGCGGTATAACGCAGGCCAACTATAAACTCGGTGCCGACCCGTTTGCGGATGGCTTCTATTACGTCCATCGGAAAGCGCATGCGGTTTTCAAGAGTGTCAGCGCCATACGGCCCTGTCAGGTCATTGGTCAGCGGAGACCAAAACTGATCAAGCAAATGGCCGTAAACCTGCAACTCTATCCCATCCATACCTCCTGACTGCATCCTTTCGGCGGCATCCGCGAAATCACTGATGATCCTTTCTATATCCCAGTCTTCTATCAGCTTGGGAAAGGCATGGTGCGCGGGCTCGCGGTGTTTTGATGATGACACCGACGGCAGCCATTCGCCTTTGTTCCAAGTTGTCCGACGCCCCAAGTGGGTTAATTGTATCATCACAGCACAGCCATGTTCATGTACCGCGTCTGTAAGATTTTGGATCCATGGGACGACTTCATCCTTGTAGGCGAGGATGTTGTTGAACACTGGGGGGCTGTCTTTGCTGACAGCCGCTGACCCTGCGGTCATTGCCAAAGCGACACCAGCCTTTGCCCGCTCTGCATGATAGGCGGCATAACGTTGCTTGGGCATCCCGTCATCGGGATACGCCGGTTCGTGGCTTGTCGTCATGATCCGATTTCGAAGTGTGAGATGTTTAAGTTGGTAGGGCTGCAACAGTGGATCAGTTGACATAGCGGGTTCCCTTGGGTGTTTACCGTGAATGGATATACGCCATGCTTTGGCGCAATTGACATAACTGTCAAGTTATTTAGAAATCGCCTGATGGATAAAAATTTACCCACCCGCACACGCGCCACCCGAGAGGTCTGGCTCGCCGCCGCCTATGAGGCCTTCGTAAGTGATGGCATCGAGGCTGTGAAAATCATGTCGTTGGCGAAAAAGCTCAATTTGACCCGTACTGGGTTTTACTGGCACTTTACCGATCTTGCCGATCTGCACGATGCGGTCATCGACATCTGGCAGTCGCGGAACACAGGTATCATCCTGGACCGTTGTGCGGCTCCGGCGCAAAGCCTGTGCGGTGCGTTGTTTAATCTGATTGATTGCTGGATTGACGCTGATCTTTTTGATGCTCCTTTAGATTTAGCAATTCGCAATTGGGCACGAAGCGACGAACGGCTTCAGCATCTGGTAGACACGACCGACCAAAATCGCCTTCTGGCTGTAACCAAGGTTTTCGAACGTTTCGGTGTGAAAGGTGAGGCTGCCCATTACCGGGCTCTGACGGTAATCCTGACCCAGACCGGCTATTATTCGATGCATATCTCTGAACCACGGTGGAAACGTGCGGTAGCGGGATGCCATTACGTTGAGGTGTTCGCAGGGGAAAAACCAAGCTCATCTGAGATAACTGCGTTTCTCAAGCGTCATAGGTGAACGTTGAGCGGCAGTGATCCGTAACTAGGTAGGGTGGTAAGGCGATTCCCGTTTGGGGGTTCACGGAACACAGGAGCGGAGGGGCGGTGCAGTAAGAATCGGCGTTCCCCCCTCAATATATCGATCAAACGGGTCAATATCTGCCGATGCCGTGCTGAAATCGCTTGGATGGTGCCCAAATTTTAAGCCGCTGAAGGCTTTCTGCACTGCAAAATCGTGAAATCCTCGAAAAAAGCGTATTAAACTTAAAAAAGGGGTTGCGGGTATATGGAAGT
>TARA_R110002012_G_scaffold99107_4_pt1 | contig 29926 bp, 26 predicted proteins | sample TARA_R110002012 | Tara Oceans TARA_R110002012 (sample SAMEA4396515) | marine metagenome | biome: Westerlies Biome; feature: [DCM] deep chlorophyll maximum layer (ENVO:01000326); material: water (ENVO:00002006), including particulate matter (ENVO:01000060) such as... | depth 40 m | reverse complement strand
ATCGGGATCTGAAACATCAGTATTTTCTTCTACTGAAGCATCTAGCAGTGCGTCAATGTCATCGGGATCTGAAACATCAGTATTTTCTTCTAATGAAGCATCTAACAGTGCGTCAATATCCTCGGGCTTATTCATCAGCTCTTCGTCTTCACTCACGACAAGGTCCTCGTCAGAACTTTCAGACAAGAGGCTATCTAGATCGCCTTGTTCAACGAGATCACTATCAAGTATATCAATCGTGTCGTCGCTATCATTCGGTTCATCCTCTAAACCTGCGAACAATGAATCTAAATCACTTTGGTCTAACTGACCACCTTCTAGAGCATCACTCTCAACAATATCTTCATCTAATGCCAACGTCTCTAGATCATCATCTAAAGAAATATCTTCAAGATCATCTAAGTCAGCAAGATCATCGTCGAGTTGAATCACATCATCATCAAGTAACTCATCATCAAGTGAACTTAAGTCATCAGAAAATAAATCATCTTGGTCATCATCTACTTCAGACAAGTCTATTGATAACTCATCATCAAGCGACAGCTCGCTATCCAATGATACATCATCTTCTAAGGATAGTTCGTTATCGACCGTTTTCGGCTCTTCAGCAGCTGCAACACTAGCCTCAGGCTCTTGCTCAGTAAGTTTTTCTTTTTTCGTCGATGCTGGCTTAGCATCATTTTCTTTGTTTGATCTACGTCGTAATAAAATAGCAATTAACGCTAGTACCAAAATTGCTGGTAAGGTCGCCATTAAAGCGATAAACCAGGAACTTGACATAATACTATTACCTTCAAGTTCTGCTTTTTGCTGCTCTAGTAATAATGCCTGCTCTCTTGCTTCTGCTTTTGCTAATAAGGCCTGCTGCAGCGCTATCATGTTATCCATCTGCAGTTTGATTTCTTTGCTTTTCGCTACTTCATTTTGCATAACATCAAGCTGTTCATTAAAACTGCCTAAACGCTTACGCAATGCTTCATTTTCTTTTAATAAACTTTGTAAACCATCAATAGAGTCTAAAACATCATTTTGGATGGTTGCTAACCTTTGTTGTTGAGTCGTATCAATAGCTTTTAGTTGAACATTAATCTCTGATTTAGCCGCATCTAAATCTTTTTTATTTACCGACGCGTCTTCTGGTGTTTTAGCTTTTTTACTTGCAACTTTTACTACTTTCTTTTGCCAGGCTTTATCATCACTACGTGATTTTTTTTGAGCATTCTCAGTACTAATTGCTCTCATCGCTTCAATTGATGGGATCTTTAAATATTGCCCGTTGATCATGTGGTTCAAATTACTATCTTTAAAAGCATCAGGGTTGTTTTCAAATAAAGCTTGCATGACTTGATAAACAGATAAACGAGGATCAGGGCGTACTTTAAGCGCGATATTCCATAAGGTATCATTACCCGTAATCGGGCCATAACGGTCATAAGGAAAGGCATCTGTTGATTTAGGACCACGGATACGTATACCGCCATCTTCAGCAGAAATAGGCATACTAAAACAGCTAATGCTAATAATAAGTACCTGCCATAGGCACAGGCGTAAGAATTGTTGCATTAAAAACTTCCTATTTATAATAATGATTCGCCAATACATTGACGGGGCCAAGTCAGGAGATTGTAAAGCAAAGATTATTCCAATAATTAATAATTACTTTGATGAACTGGGTTAAATATTCTCTAGATTTTCACTATGTTATCAAATTACCGTGACAATACTTACCATAACGTTAGTTTAATATAAGCTAAATTAGCGATAAAACAAAACAAAAAACCCGTCGCTTATTATAACGACGGGTTTTCATTTTTCTTTAATAAATCTGTGGTTTAACAGTAATTAGTATTCAGAAAGATGATCTTTGATTAATAACTCTGCAATTTGAACACTATTGGTTGCAGCACCCTTTCGAACGTTATCAGCAACAATCCACATATTAATACCACTATTGTGACTAATATCTTCTCGAATACGACCAACAAAAGTTTCATCTTTGCCACTGGCGTCACTAATTTGAGTCGGGAAGTCTTCATCATTATGACAAACCACTAACCCCGGTGAATCACTCAATAATGCTTTAACTTCTTCAGCAGAAATAGGTGAATTAGTTTCAATATGCAAAGATTCACCATGACCGAAGAATACAGGGACTCTCACAGCCGTTGGGTTAACTAACACGGTATCATCACCAAGTATCTTTTGTGTTTCCCACACCATTTTCATTTCTTCTTTGGTGTAGCCATTTTCAAGAAAGACATCAATTTGTGGAATAACATTGAAAGCAATTTGACGAGAGAAGTTTTTTGACTCAACTGGTTTGCCACATAACAAGTCAGCGGTTTGTTTTGCTAATTCATCCATCGCGGCTTTACCACCACCAGAAACTGATTGGTAAGTGCTAACATTTACTCTTGATATACCTACAGCATCATAAATTGGCTTTAATGCCACCATCATTTGGATAGTCGAACAATTTGGGTTAGCAATAATATTACGATTACGATATTCAGCAAGGGCATGCGGATTAACTTCTGGTACCACTAATGGAATATCTGCGTCGTAGCGAAACTCTGAAGTATTATCAATAACAATACAACCTGCGTCACCAGCAATTGGGGCGTATTTTGCTGACGTTGCACCGCCAGCTGAAAAGAAGCCAATTTGCGCTTGGCTCCAATCAAAATTATCAGCATCTAAAACTTCAATGCTTTCACCATTAAACTCAATAAACTCACCGGCTGAGCGAGCACTTGCTAGCGGGTAGAGCTTGTTAATTGGAAAATCACGTTGTTCTAATATTTCAATAATTGTTTTACCCACTAAACCTGTTGCACCTAGTACGCAAACATCAAATTTCTGTGCCATGATCCTCTCTCTTTTATCCAGTTTTATTATTGAAGCCAAGCTGATGTGGCACATCTGAGCTCAACGCGCGATCCAAGTCGACGGTAATCGCAGAAAACTCCCGGCGAGTCGGGTAAGTTTTACGAATATGGTCAAATCCTTGGATACTAATTTGTTGACGAAAAATTGCATCGTCTCGTCTGACATCGTATACCATTTTTACCAGCTGGTTTAGCAGTATTTCATCAAACTTATGTTTAATTTCCACCTTACTTATCGTTGGTAAAGGTAAAAAATCTGTTAGCTGTTTATTTGGTGTAATATCGAGCTGTTGACATAATGCCCGATAGAGTATTTCAGTGCCACGAGCTTTTCCTTCTAAGCTATAACCAGCAATATGTGCCGTGCTTATTTCACAATAAGCTATCAAGTCAGTGAGAATATTAGGTTCATTTTCCCAGACGTCAAGCACAAGCTTTAATGCATGTCCTTGCTGCTTCATCGCTAATAAGGCTGAGTTGTCAATTACTTCACCACGACAAGCATTAATCAATATTTGTTGCTCACTAAATTGACTTAAACGTTGGGCATCTAATAAGTGGTATGTCGGGTGTTTTCCTTCACGTGTTAATGGCACATGTAATGAAACTACGTCGCATTTTAAAGCTTGTTCTAGCGAAACAAAATCTCGCTTATCCGTAGGCTTTTCTGCTAACAAAGGATCACACAGTACGTGCTTAATATTCAATGCGTTTAATTTTTCGCTTAATCGAGAGCCGGTATTACCTGCACCAACAATACCTACGGTCAGTTCAGACAAACTTAGAAGGTGTCGTTCAGCTAATACGACCATGGCACTTAGCACATACTCAGCTACAGATATAGCATTACAACCAGGAGCAGAGTGAAAGTTAATTGCCCGTGAAGCTAAGTAATTTTGATCAATATGATCAACACCAATAGTCGCAGTGCCAACAAATTTTAAACCTTGATTACTCTGCAGTAGTGCTTCATTAACTTGCGTAATTGAGCGCACGAGCAACACGTCAGCAGAACTAACATCGATTGCTGATAAATGGCGGCCAGAAAATGCCGTCAAGTCACCCAAGTCAGCAAAAAACTCTGCCGCAAAAGGCATGTTTTCGTCATAAAAAATATTCATTTGAAGTTTTCCGCATTGCGCCTAAGAAAATTTTTACGCACTTGTAGTCACTTTTTTTACATAACTTTCTTTTTCAATAGCCGTAACTTCAACTGAAATGACAGCGTTTTCGATACCTAAGCGCTCAAGTTGATTGCTAACACTTGTTGCCAAACTTTTTCGTTGTGACAAATCACGTCCGGATAATATTTTTAAGTTCACGTGGACGAATACTTGCTCTGCGCCAGGTAAATAAAAATCATCATAAGCACATGCACGCACCTTAATATCAGTAGCGCTAAATAATTCACTTTGATTAGCGCCCTTATAAACAGCGTGTGTTAATTGTTCTACCGGTAGGGTTTCGGTAATTTTTGCAGAATATTCAATAATACAATGAGGCATGATAAGCATACGTAATCAATAACAGACAAGGTAAGCATTGTAGCTAAGTTCGACGATAAAAAGAATATCACTTAAAGGCTAATTTAACTTGTTTCTATAATACTTTAGCCATAGCTCCTAAGGCACAGTTCTTTAAGCCATAAATGATTAAGAAAACCAGAAAGACAAAAAGCCGCTAATATTAGCGGCTTTTTTGATAGAGCAAATTTAATTACCCAATAATTCAACGATGGAAAAATTATCCATGCAAAATGTTAAGCTTTATATTTTTGCATAACCAATGTTGCATTAGTGCCGCCAAAACCAAAGCTATTTGACATCACTAAATTAAGTTCCATGTCACGCTTTTCAGTAACAATATCTAAACCTTCAGCTTTCTCATCTAAGGTATTGATATTAACAGAAGGTGCAACAAAGTTATTTTCCATCATCAATAATGAAAAAATAGCTTCATGAACGCCAGCAGCACCTAAAGCATGACCTGTCATTGCTTTTGTTGCACTTATCGCCGGAGAATCATCACCAAATACTGCTTGAATTGCTCCCAGCTCTTTTACATCGCCAACTGGCGTTGATGTTCCATGTGTATTTAAGTAATCTACTTTTGCATCAACACCTTGCATAGCTTGTTGCATGCAACGAATAGCGCCTTCACCACTTGGAGCTACCATATCGTAACCATCTGACGTTGCGCCGTAACCAACAATTTCAGCATAAATATGTGCGCCACGTGCTAATGCATGTTCCAGCTCTTCAACAACAACCATGCCGCCGCCACCAGAAATAACAAAACCATCTCGGTCTGCATCGTAAGTACGTGAGGCTTGCTCTGGTGTATCGTTGTATTTAGAAGATAATGCACCCATACCGTCAAACATCATCGCAAGTGACCAATGAACTTCTTCACCACCGCCAGCAAATACCACATCTTGCTTACCAAGTTGAATAAGCTCAGCAGCATGACCGATACAGTGTGCACTAGTTGCACAGGCTGAACTAATAGAATAGTTAACGCCTAAAATTTTAAATGGTGTTGCTAAACAGGCAGAGATTGTGCTCGACATGGTTTTTGGAACTGCATAAGGACCAACACGTTTAACGCCTTTTTCACGTAATGTGTCTGCTGAATTAACTACGTTTTCTGAAGAAGCGCCGCCAGAGCCAGCAACAATTCCGGTACGGAAATTAGATACTTGCTCAGGGGTTAATTTTGAATCTTTAATTGCTTGATCCATGGCTATATAAGCATAAGCTGAAGCTTCGCCCATAAAGCGTAAAGCTTTGCGGTCAATGTGGTCTTTGACTTCAATTTCAGGCTTGCCCCAAACTTGGCTACGTAAACCTTTCTCAGCAAAGCTCTCAGAGCGAGTGATACCTGAACGTCCTGTTTGTAATGACGCTAATACTTCTTCTGCATCATTACCAATACTTGATACAATGCCTAATCCGGTGATAACTACACGTTTCATTTAAATAACCATATTCAATTAAAAATCTGGGCGTATCATACATAATTTTGCCCCCTATACTGGTCTGTCCAGCGTACACTTGTACACTGAATTTTTTCATTTTTATGACAGAGCTCTGTAATACGCGGTAAAATAACCTTTTTTTGACCCTAACAACAACTAAAAGACATTAAATATTGTGACTAATCAAACAAATATTACCTTTCAAAATGACGGTTCACCTTATTCTGAGCAATTTAATGATATTTATTTTGATACGAATCAGGGTACCAGCCAAAGTGAGTGCGTATTTATTGATGGCAATAATATTAGCGCAAGATTAGCAAAATGCCCTGAGCGTTTTGTCATTGCAGAAACCGGTTTTGGCACGGGCTTAAACTTTTTACTTACCCTTGAGGTATTTCACCGGTTACAACAGGAGAAAAACCAACCAAACACCGAGAACTCGACAAAAAGCAGATTGCACTTTATTAGTGTTGAAAAGTATCCATTAACTAAACAGCAGCTAATACAGTCATTAAATGCTTTGCCACAGCTAAAACATTTTAGCCAACAACTAATTGCGCAATACCCAGAGGCGCCAAGCAATAGCGTTAACTTAACGTTTCTTGATGGTTTAGTAAGTTTAGAATTAATATTTAACGATGCCACTGAAGGCTTAGCATCGCTAAATGCAAAAGAAAAACCGTACAACCAAGCCATGGTTGACGCTTGGTTTCTTGATGGTTTTTCGCCTGAAAAAAATCCTGAAATGTGGCATGAGGGGCTCTTTAAACAAGTCGCTCGACTATCCAAAGAACAAGCAACGTTAGCGACTTTCACTGTATCTGGAAAAGTAAGACGACTGTTAATTGCCGCGGGCTTTCGAGTAGAAAAACGTCAAGCAAAAGGTAAAAAAAATGAAATGCTAAGCGCAGTATTTCAACAAAATCCAAACTCAGGCAAAGGCTATCAACAACGAGCCGTCATTGCTAAGCCCCAACATGTTAGTATTATTGGCGGTGGCATCGCTTCTGCATGTGCAGCTTATGCCTTAACAAATGCTGGCGTTAAGGTAACAGTATATTGCCAAGACTTTAGTGTTGCCCAAGGTGCATCGAGTAATAACATTGGCGCAATTTACCCTTTAATCCATCAACAGGCTGATGATATTAGCCTGTTTTATCAGCATGCTTTTAAGCAAGCTATCGCGTATTATAAAAATATTCAAGCACAAGGATTTCACTTTGATCACGACTGGTGTGGACTCTTAGAGATATCATATAAGCCGGCACTGGCCCTTCGACAACAACACATCGCAAACTCTGCTGTTTGGCCAAAAAGTTTAATTACCAGTATTGATGAAACTCAGGCAAGTAAACAGGCGAGTATCCCCTTGAATAATGGTGGTTTATTCTTTCCTGAAGCCGGCTGGGTTGCACCTGCACAATTAGTAAAGCAAATATTTAAGGCCGCAGAATCGAGCAACCGTCTGCGCATAGAAACAGGCTGTAAAATTAATAAAATTAGTCAGCAAACTGATGGCAAGTGGCTAATGCATAGTACGAGCAAAAACTACCTCACCGAGGTGCTTATATATTGTGGTGGCGCTCAAGGTATTCCTTTGAATATCATTAAGCAGCTACCATTAACGCCAGTACGTGGTCAGGTCAGCAGCATGGCCAGTAATGAGAAAATTGCCAAGCTATCAACCGTTATTTGCCATAAAGGTTATTTAACACCGGCAAATAACAACCTGCATTGTATTGGAGCGACATTCAAAAAAAATAGCTTTGATATCGACAGCAAGCCAGAAGAAGATCAGTACAACCTCGATATGATAGAGAAGTGCTTACCTGGCATAACAACATGGCAAAACAGTGATGTTATTAGTAGCAAAGCACGTTTACGCTGCATGACACCGGATCACATGCCAATGGTTGGAGCTATGCCAGATATCGAAGCCCACAAGGCACAATATCAACATTTAAGTAAGGACAAACGCTGGCGCTATGATCAGCAAGCTCCCGTGATTAATAACCTCTATATGATGACAGGTTTAGGTGCACGAGGACTTTGTACTGCCCCGTTATTAGCTGATATTTTAACGGCAGATATTTGTGGTACGCCCTACCCACTCGACAATGAACAATTATTTAATCTTGCACCTAACCGCTTTATTATTCGCGATATTATTCGTCGTAAATTTGATTAACTTAAAACAAAGCAGCAGCTACTGTAAAATCAATAACTGCTGTAGGTAAAAGCAACCTAAAGGCAGTTAAGCCGAAAAAGCTTGCTGTAAGTGCAGCCAATAATCTTGCACTATCTGACGGTCTTGCGGATTCAGTTCAGTGCGTGCAGCTTGCAGCTTTTCACTAATATTATCAGCTAATTGTTGGCTAAGGGCTTGTGACTCATCACCGTATTCGCTACTCGCCAAACTAATAAAGCCCCTTAAATAACTGCCGGCAAAAAGTTCATCAGCACTAACATCTTGCGCTACTTGCTCATCTAAATAATGATAAAGCGCGGTAAGGTTTTCAAATTGCATATTCAATTCCAACGTTATGTGGCCGCGTATCGGTTCGTGGCCTGTTCAATGTATTTACAAAAATTTATTTAAATTTTTCGATAGTATTATTGCGGGCTAGCTACGGGGTAAAGTACTTGGTCATTATAGCCAGTAATAACCGGTAAATAACCCGATAGCTCCATATCTAGCTCACTGTCCCCGGTATCTGCGATTAAAGGACGTGCTTGTAACGCATTCAATTTTGCTTTCGTGGCAATGATCATAATATTTTCTTTTTTTATTGCACGAATAATACGCGGGCTTAACTGTTGATTACCACGACCAAAGATGTGACCTTGACCACCAATCAAAGTAATCACTAACTTAATTTGTCCTAATTTATAGGGCTGCATTAATTGCCATAAATCAGCTTCAGTTAAATCGCTCGCGATTAATGTTTGCTGACATATAGCATCAACGCCGAGTAAAGTATTTTCAAGCGCAAGTTCTTCCATAACAAAAGCGGTAGTTGAACCGGAGCCAATAATAAAAAGCTCATCGTCCATTTTTGCGATAACATCAGCAGCAATATCTTGTAAAACCAGCTCATCAGACTCTTTACCACCTGACTTTACCGCTTGAATATAACGCAATTCTGATGGCACACGCATTTCACCAAACCGCTTTGCTTTGACAATACCTTCACGAAATAAACTTTCGTCAATATCCATAACATCAGCGTCAGTTAAGCTGACTAATTGATTGGTGATCATCAACTCAACGACTCGACCAGCCGCCTTGGGTGTAATGGCATATACACCCGAGTGAATTTTACAACCGGCAGGAATACCTAGTACTGGAAATTTATCATCAACTATATGGCAAACATTGCGTGCGGTGCCATCACCACCAGCAAAAAGCAACAAATCAATACCTTCATCGATGAGTGCTTTTACTGCTAGTTCGGTATCACGTTCGGTAGTTACTTTATTTTCAACTTGATGTACTACTTGTGTGGTAAAACCTAATGCTTTTGCCGTGCTTTCTCCCATATCACTAGATACGGTATAAATAGTCATATTATCTTTATAAGGTAAAAGAATTTCTAACGCTAATGATGCTCTGGCATTCGACTTGGCCGTAGCGCCAAGTGCTATGGCTTGCTCAGCAACCCCAACACCATCACTGCCTTTTAATGCTACGCTACCGCCAATGCCTGCGATAGGGTTTATCACTAAACCTAATTTGAATTGTTTCATAAATATATCTCGTTAATTTTCAGCATTACAAGCTCTGCGCTATTTAAAATGCTCTGCAGTTAAAGGCCATGGCTTATTATAAAATGCTGCCAAAGCGGCAATAAATGTTTCGGCATCACGAGGAAAACCAGACGCTAAATAATCAACTACCTGTTGAAAAACCTTGGCTTTAAAAGCAAAGCGGTCAGTCTTTCCATCGCCAAGTAAATTATCAGTAGATACATCAAAATGCTTACCTGCAGCAACACAAAGCGCCCACTCAATTGCCTGTGGCTTTATTTCAACTTTTTCAAATGCTTCTTGCTGGCTTTTATCTCGACCATCAGGCACATACCAATAACCAAAGTCTTCTAATAATCGACGTTTCTCGCCTGCCAAGCACCAATGCGAAATCTCATGAAGTGCACTGGCATAATAGCCGTGAGCAAACACTATTTGATGATAAGAACAATGCTCGTTAGCGGGTAAGTAAATGGGTTCATCAGCGCCCTTAACTAAACGGGTATTGTACTCTCGGAAGAAGTTACGCTCAAAAATATCAATTAAATCTATAAAGTTATGCATAATGAAACCAGAAATTATAATACGCAACGTCAAACATTCTCGCCCAAATGAACACGCACTAAAACGTACTAGAAATAGCTTAGCACAGCCAATATTTGCTATTAAAAGGCTATAAAATAAAAAACTATAAGCTAGACAAATATGAACTAACAAGTTATGTTAATAATGTGTAAATTTAATGTAACACCTGGGTGTTTATTATTTTTCTATGAGAAATAATTAGATAAATTTAACGTGTATTTCAATTCACAATCAAGTTTCTACCAGCAAAGATATAGTCAACTTATAGCGTACATTGATTATGCTTTTATCACTTCGTTGGTTGTTATGAGATTGCCATGTGGAGAAAGAAAAATGTCAAAGGAAATGACAAGGTTACGTGCCTTTGTACTTACACCAACATCAGCAGTGCCATCACACTTAGCAATACACAATAGATTTACCTGCCTCATAAAAGCGTGTGATATTAGCATAGAACTAGGCTCGAAAATACCCGAAAAATCTCGCCTACTCGCGTTTAAGTACCTCTTTATAGACTTGGATGAGTGCCAAGAAGAAAATGGCCTACCAGAAAACATTGCGGCACTTGCAGCAAGTAATACCACGATACTATTTAACGCAACAAATGGCCTAACTTGTGAAAAAACAGCTTTATTGTCTTCTGTGAAAGGTGTGTTTTATAAACATGACCGTCCAGATATTATCATCAAAGGGCTTGATTGCATTATCAGGCAAGAGTTCTGGTTTAAACGATCAACAATGAGTAGTGCCATAATCTATTTATTACAAGCCACTAAAAATAAACAAATACAAACCATCGATGAGCATAATGATATTATTTTCACGACGCTTACCAAACGCGAAAAGATGATTGCTTGCCTCGTTGCTAGAGGCGCTCAAAATAAAGAGATTGCCGACCAGTTGCATATAAGTACTAATACGGTAAAAACTCACCTTTATAGTATTTTTAGAAAGACGAGTTCACGTAACCGTATAGAGCTTATTAGTCGCACACAAAATTACATATCAGCGGTCAATTAGCGCCATAAGCGATAAAACTAAAAAGCCAGTGATCATCACTGAGTTTTTAGTTTTTGTTCACAACACTAAGCTTATTCTGTTTTGCTAGTTTAAGTATTTACATGACTAAGTATCAGCACGCCATACTTTTCGGTCAATACCTTTTATCACTAACTCTGTAATTGCCTTTTCAATTGCTTGTTGTACGCAAACATGCATCGGCTCATTATCACTAAAGCCGCCTTCTGCCTCAGCTAGGCGCTTAAAGCTAACATAACGGAAAAAGCCGGCACGTACCTCTTGGCTCAATACCTTTTTATTGGTCGACACTGAAACTAATACTTGCCCTGTTCGCACATCAACCGCGCGCATATAAACAGTTATTTGATCTTCACGATAAAGCTCAGAGGCACCGATACCAAAATATTCTGCGCCAAAGCCGCCTGTTCTGGTGTTAGAGTCATAACTAATAATACCGCCTTCTAATAATATTTTTGCCGTCGTTAATGGAGGTAACTCGATATTTTCAGTGGCTTTGTTTGCTTGATGAGCAGCTCGAGTAATTTTTCGTTCTGTTAATACATTTTGCAGCCCTTCACGCTCTACAGGTAAAAACCAGTCAGAGTCACTTAAGGCTTGCATTAAAATAGATGTAGCTCCCTGCGTAACGGCTGTAGAAAATGAGCTGACATTTGCTTGCGGTTTATATTGTCCCGTTTGATCACGATAAGCATATACTGAAACAGGTATAGCTCCTTTAGGTTTAGGTAGCGCTTTAAGTTCTTTAAAGCTCTCTAAAGGCACCATCTTTGTTGCAAGTGTTTGCTCTGGAGGAAATAACTTACTAGCGTTATCTAATGCACTGCAAGCCGATAACAGGCTCACAAGACTTAACATTATAATGTTTCTCATGAGCTTATCCAAACTTTGGTATTTCAATAATCGTAATTTTATTACTCAATAAATCAGTAATTTGTATTGTGATGGTATCACTGTTAGCAGACACAATATCAATTTGATAATCACCGCTAATAAATGAGGCATCCTCACCAATATCTACATTTGAATCTTCGCCCAAGACTGTATCTTTATATTTACTGACAATATCACTCAGTGTTGCACGCTCTAATGCCTCTGATACTTTTTCTTCAAAGCTTTTTTCACTCAACTCTGCTTTATGTTTATTTTGCCCTTGCGCTTTACTTAATAAGAAGCTGCCATTTAGTGCACTACCACCAAAACTAGGATTTATCGGCGTATATACTAACTCGGTACCCTGTGCATAATGATTAGTGCAGATGCAAACTACAGCCATTAAAATGAATTTTTTCATTACTACTATCCTTATAATTACCTATAACTACCAGCCACTTTCTGCCATATCAATACTATCTTGGCTGTATTGAGTTTTCGCCATGGCATCAATCAAAATAAATATGGCTTGCTCTACTTTTTCTTTTACCGGAGATTGTCGACGCCCGAAATATGTAACATAAATAACTCGGCCATTAAGCAGAAGACTGAGTTTAGTGCCTGCCCGAGGAACAATATGCTCGATAAGCTGAACGTTTATACCCTGTGTGTTTGGCATATCACGCCATAGTTGACTAAATTGGAAATAAAAATCATGGCCCAAACGACTTTTGGTGTTATCAAGCAATAAACCACCAATTTCTACTTCGCTAGTCGCATGACCCATAGAAGTGAATAACAAGCACAGCGTAATTAACCATGCAGAAATATTTTTAGACATAGTATTAGAGATAAAAAGGGGCTTTAAGCCCCTAGTTAACTTATATTCAATGAACAATTACTGTTGCACAATTACTGCAGTATTCCAGTCACCCATTTGCGTAACTGAAACAGAACCTGAATCACTAATAAATGATCCTTCAACAATATTGCCATTACCCACTTGACTGATGTTAAATGCGATATTAGCGCCACCAATCAACATAGAACCACCATCAGCACCGGTGATTAGGTTGTCTTCACCGTCTTGCATAATATCTATTTGATGATTACTGCCTTCCACAAGAATATCTAACGAGTTAACATCGCCTGTTTGCACGATATCTATGGTGTTAGCATTACTATCAAGAATAGTACTTAATACGACTACAGCATCGTTGGCTTCGCCATTTTGAAGTACATCAATATCATTATCACTTGTAGTTAACGAATTATCATCAGCTGAAGCTTCTAATACTAAAACGTTCTCAGAACCTGTTTGAGTAACATTAATATCATTATCGTTACCGTTAAAGTTCACGATGTGGCTTTCATTTAAGTCACCAACTTGTAAAGAAGTATATTCGTTATTAAGACCTAAAGTGCCCATATAACTAATATTACCATCACCTGATTGCGTAAAGTTAAACTCATTATCATCACCAATAACTTCAAATGTTGCTAAGTTATCAGCACCATTTTGTGCAACATCAACTGAGTTATCATTACCAGTAAATAAATTAGATACCGCGCTGTTACTGTCGCCCTCTTGATCAATCGCAACATCATTATCGTCCCCTTCAATCGCAGCAATAGTAACTCTGTTACGATCGCCTTCTTGCTCAATATCAAGTTCATTATCGTTACCAGCAATTACATCAATTGTTGCAACGTTCCAGTAACCGTCTTGTACTGATTTAAGATCGTTACCATCACCTGTAACACTGTTGAAATAGGTTTCATTCCAGGTACCGTCTTGCACAAATTCAACATTGTTATTTGAACCAACTAACTCACCATTAATAGCCCAATGGCCGCCGTCTCCCTGATCAACAATAATTTCATTACCATCACCAACAACGTCATTAACTGCACGACTACCAATACCTAAAAAGCCAACACCGATCTGAGAAACATCAACAATATTTTCATTACCTGTAACATTGTTTGATGTTTCATTAATCTCACCATCTTGTAAAACCGACAATAAGTTATTATTGCCAGTATAAGTACCAATGGCTACATTTTCAGCACCAACTTGTTCAATTTCGACAATGTTGCCATCACCAATAACAGTGAAGTCAGTTCCGTTTACATCACCTTCTTGAAATATGGATGTTTCATTACCTTCACCAACACCCGATCTAGAGTCTTGAGATAAAATGATCACATTACCTTGTGCATTCGCAATGATGTCAGATTGAATAGTAACGGCTTCGTTTTCTTGTTTGGTGTCTTCATTTGCAAAAGCCGTTTGATTTAAGCCTAATGCCATCAGTACAGCGCAAGTGATCATTGATTTATTAAGTTTCACGATATATCCCATTTTTTATTTAATGTAAGCTTGAACAACTTACAAAGTTTATTAGTGGATAAGTAGACTATGTCTTACCTTCCGTGGAGTTTTGTATTCCCATAGTGTTTAACAACAATAACGAATCGTATTATTAGAAAAACAAACCGTACCTTAAAATAATATTGTAATGAGCTGTTAAACATTAACGGTCAAAGCTAACATTTAACGTTACTCCGCTTAACTGATTCATACTTATGTGATGATTCATAAGTTTTAAACACTTAATGACACAGTTAGTACATAATAAGTTTAGTAGTGTTATTTATGGCTATTTACACAGAATAAGCATCAAAAACACACACAAAACTCTAAATCTACCTCGTGTTCATTACTCCTTAAATATAAATGCAGACAGCGTTAATACGTTGCATTAAAAACTCTACGTTATTTTATAAAAAATAAAAATAACCCTATTTTACCATTTAAATTAAATCATTAAAAAACAATCAGATAAAACGAAAAAACACATTTTAAAAATCTATAAAACTAACCAAAACAAAAATCACCAAGACAATACTAGTAAAAAAGTATTAGCTTTGAACTTCTAATAAAAAAGTAGTAATCACTAGCAAAACCTCACTAGTTAGTAATGAAAAAGTCGTGTTTGTCTCATTTTTATAGGCAGATGCACATTTTTATGATTAAAGTAATAGCGTTGCGTAATCCTGTAGACCTATAAATTAAAATAATAAAGCTCGATATACAGACCAATAAACGTTACGGGTCTGAAAAATAAAAACTCAAAACATCAAATAAAAATGGAGCAAAACATGAAAGCAAAATTATCAGCCTTAACTCTTGCATTGTTGCCAGTGTTAGCTAATGCATCTGTAGAGCTAAGCCCTAAACAGAGCATTGCTTATAAATCAGATTCTATTCTTGTTGTTTACAAGGATGGTGCCACTAAGCTTGATCGCAAAGCAGCACGTAATACCGTTCGCGCTAAAATTTCAGATTTAAATAACGATGAGATTGATGATAAATATAATAATTTAGGTAAAGGTCGCTTAGCTAAATTTAAACTCGATGGCATTTCAGTAAAAAATGCCCTTGAAAAGTTACGTAAAAACCCCGCAATTTTATATGCTGAACCAGACTACATTGTTAGTAAAGCTGGTGTTCCTAACGACGCTCGCTTTGATGAACTTTGGGGCATGCATAACACAGGGCAAACGGGTGGTGTTGATGATGCAGATATTGATGCCCCAGAAGCTTGGGATATTTCTAAAGGTAGCCGCGATGTCGTCGTTGGTGTTATTGATACGGGGGTAGACTACAACCACCCAGACCTAACTGCTAACATGTGGGTAAACCCAGGTGAAATTGCTGGCGATGGTATCGATAATGACAACAACGGTTTTATTGATGATGTTCATGGAATTAATGCTATTACCAATAGTGGTGATCCTATGGACGACAACGGTCATGGTACGCATGTTTCAGGCACAATTGGCGCAACAGGTAATGACGGTGTAGGCGTTGCAGGTGTTAACCACAATGTATCTATTATTGGTTGTAAGTTTTTGGATGGCAATGGTGATGGCTCAACCTCAGATGCGTTAACTTGTATCGATTACTTTGTTGATTTAAAAAACAACCACAACGTTGATGTCAGTACCTTAAATAACAGCTGGGGTGGTGGCGGCTTTAGTCAGGCATTATATGACTCAATTACAGCAACCTCTGATGCTAATATATTATTTGTCGCAGCGGCCGGCAATGGTGGCTATGATAATGATGCTAGCCCTAGCTATCCTTCAAGCTACGATCACGACAGTGTTCTTGCTGTTGCAGGAACTAACCACACTGATGCTATGTACACATCATCACAGTACGGTTTAACTTCTGTCGATATTGCAGCTCCAGCACGTAATGTACTGTCAACGGTACCTGGCGGCGGATACTCGTCGTTTACCGGCACATCAATGGCGACACCTCATGTGGCAGGTGCTGCGGCATTAGTATTGTCAGTTAACCCGGAACTATCTGCGGTTGAGCTAAAAGAATTATTGATGAATTCTGGTGATGCCAACCCAGCAACAGAAGGTAAAACGGTTTCGGGCAAGCGCTTGAATATTCATAATGCTTTACTCGATGCAGATCCATCGCCAGGATTTACGCTTAAAGTGACACCAAATTCAAATACAATTGAAGTTGGCGAAACGGCAACTTATAGCTTTGACGTTGGCTCAATTGCGGATTGGGATGGCGAAGTTAGCCTAACATTAGTTAGCCCACTTGCTGGTGCAACATTGTCAACAGATACTGCGACACCGGGTACATCATTTGAATTAACTGTACCAACAACAAGTGAAACACAATGGGGTGAATACAACTTTACCGTCACAGCAACAAGCGGCGAATTAGTTAAAACGGCAAGCGTTAGCTTAATGGTTAACCCTGAAGGTTTGAACGAGTTCACTTACACAAATGATGAAGTTATCAGTATTCCAGATAACAATGCTGAAGGTATCACTTCTGTTATTAATGTTGCAGACGACCTTACCGTTTTTGCATCTGACATTTATGTCAATATCACACACAGTTGGATTGGCGATTTAATCGTAACATTAACATCTCCAACGGGTACTTCTGCGGTATTACACAATGCATCAGGCGGTAGCGAGCAAGACCTTGATAAAACCTTCAGCTCTTCGGCTTTCAACGGCGAAGTAGCAACAGGTGATTGGACTTTAAATGTTTCCGATAATGCTGCTGCTGACACGGGCTCACTAAACAACTGGGCAATCACTATTACAGGTATTGGTGAAGTACTACCTAGCGCACCAGAAGTTAGCTTTGCTTATGAAGCTGAAGGCTTAACAGCAAGCTTTACTGACAACAGTACCGACAGAAATGACGATATGGTTAGCTGGGATTGGAACTTTGGCGATGGCAATGTATCAAGTGAACAGAACCCTGTTCATACGTTCGCAGAAACAGGTAACTATGAGGTTATGCTAACGGTAACAGATGCTGAAGGCTTAAGTAGCTCTGAAACGGTTGTTGTTTCGGTTTCATCAACTATGATTGAAGCAACAGTGAAGCGTTCATACAAATCACGTTTGGGTCGCTTACGTGTTGATATTGCATGGGAAGGTACTTCAGCCGATATGATCGATATTTTCCGTAACGGGGTAAAAATCGACACTGTTGAAAATATAGGTATTTATCGAGACCGTGAGCGTCGTGTTGAAGGCGATACTTTTATATACAAAATTTGTGATGCATCAACGGCATGTTCAAATGAAGTAACCGTTAACTTCTAAGCAATTAGAACTTAAGCCTATACCGATCAATTGACAACACTAAAGGGTCAATTGATCGGTCTTATAAATTCACAGTTAATCGCAATTACCTATTAGCACTTACATCCAACTCAGTCATTTATTAGTGCTCATTTGTCTGCAAAATAGTCTGCAAAATAACAGCGCTAAGCACTAAACTCCTGTAACGCAGACAAGGCCTCATCTGCTTTACTGGTTTGTACAAATACATGATCATGATAATAAGCCGCGATGACATTAGCGCTTATTCCCTTAGAGGCAAGTTTTGTTGCAACGGCTGCCGTTAAACCAACAGCTTCTAAACTTGAATGTACTGTTAATGTTATTTGGCTAAATGAACCGTCAAAGGCTAAACCGGCTTTTTCTGCTACTGACTTTTCAAGTACTAAAGTCAAACCTTCTGACTCAATAAATGTCGCAACAGGGTCAAGCTCTGCATAGTCATTTAACTTACCTTTTACAGTACAAAATACAAACTCAGAATCCAATAACTTAGGACTCATAGCACGCAATAATTCATCTAATTCAGTTATTCCTGACATGTTTACATTTCCTCGTGTATAACGATTACCTCAGTTACAGGCAATCATCTTAGGTTTATATATGATGATACAAAAGTAAGGTTATAACCTCATTTAGCAGCCGTTAATACTGTTGTGAATCAAAAGCGTTTTCAATAGGTGTTAGCTATTATTAAGTTAATTGGTAATAGGGTAACTAATACCCAACGAACATCCTTAATATTTTAAGCATTATTTATTAATATCTAAAACAAAGTAGTAAGCATACCTTAATCATCGAAAATTAATGCCAAAACCAATTTCAGCTGAATTTATTTAGCAGTAACTTTATTGCTAATTAAGCCATAAAAGCATTAAAAGGCTGCTACAAACAAACTTTGTATGAGTGATACAAAAAACGGCGATGAATACATCGCCGTTAATAATACAGTTAATAATGATTAATGAGCATTATTTAGTCGGATTTCGCATATCCAAAATTGGCATATTACCGCTACCAAGTACTGTAGCAGGTAGTTTACCATCCCAGTTTTGCGCTTCAGTTAATTTAACAATAAGCGGGTTATTACCTAAAGCTTTAGCTTTCGCCGTAATAGCTTCCGCTTCAGCTAAACCTTTAATACGGATAGACTCAGCCTCAGCAATAGCCACCAATTTAATACCATCCGCCTTAGCTTTAGCGGTGTTAACATCACGCTGAGCTTCAAGGTTTTGTCTTGCTAACTTATGTTTTTCTGCATCAGCAAGGTTTTTTTCTGTTTGTTTTGTTTCAATAGACGTTAAGTATTTCGCAGGTAAACTGATATTCTCTATTTGAATATTGTCAACTGTTACAGGGAAGCCTTTCATCTCTTCAATAAAGTTAGCTTCAATCGCTTGAATGGCGCTGGCTCTATCTTGAATAAGCTTTTCTGCGTCATACTGCGGTATAACATCTTTAGTTGCCGCTCTAAAGCGTGGGTCCAAAATGCGATTTTCGAACTGTGACAAACCACCATACTGTCTAAATAGCTCTAATGCCGCGGTTTTATCAACAGTCCAGTTCACTGAAACACTAATGGTTACCGGCATCTGCTCTTTGGTACTAGACGCCATTTTTTCTTCATTTTTACGTGTTCGTACTTCAATTTCTTCAACGCTATCAATAAAAGGCACTTTAAAATGCAAACCAGGGTTTACTTGCTCTTTTGCTTCACTAAAGCGCTTTACAATACCAATATGCCCTTCATTAACTGTATAAACAGAGTTAACGGCAGCAATGATCACACCAACGGCGACTGCAATCGATTTTACTGGGATATTTAATTTTTCAATATTCATGACTATTCCTTTATTTTTTAAATTTTATTATTTTTATTTGTCAGCTTTTTATTTTTCTATCGCGGCATGTTCTTCTACATTGCCCAAGCCGCCTTTAATGATAAAGTAACCTAAAATACCGGAAATTAATGAACCGATAACAATACCTAATCTGTCTTGAAAAATAAGTGTTGCGCCATTATCTTGCTCAAATGCCAGTGAGCCTATAAATAAACTCATGGTAAAACCAACACCACATAAAATCGCGACACCGTAAAGTAAACGCCAACTCACATTCGTCGGCAATTTAGCCCAGCCTAATTTAATCGCGATAAAACAAAAGCCGAATACACCGAGCTGTTTGCCAACCACTAAGCCAACAATAATACCCAATGGCACAGGCGCCATTACTTGCTCAATGCCGATACCTGCAAAGCTAATTCCTGCATTGGCAAAAGCAAATACCGGTAAAACGATAAAGGCAACTAATGAATGTAGATTGTGCTCCAAAGACTTAAGTGGCGATGACTCGCCTTCTTGACCTTTAATTGGAATAAAGAACGCTAATACTACACCGGCTAATGTCGCATGTACGCCCGACTTTAATACCGCTATCCACAGAATAATACCAAGGAAAATATAAGGAGCAGTATTCGTTACTCCCCGTTTATTCATAATAAATAAAATGGTGATAACACTGGTGGCAAAAATTAATGACAACATAGATAGTTGGTCAGTATAAAATAACGCGATAACAATAATAGCGCCTAAATCATCAAATATAGCTAACGACGTTAAAAACACTTTCAGTTGTAATGGCACTTTGCTACCAATAATAGATAAAATGCCTAAAGCAAAAGCGATATCCGTTGCGGTTGGAATTGCCCAACCATTAACGGCTTGAGGATCGTTATAATTAAATGCCACGTAACACAAGGCTGGCACTAACATGCCACCAAACGCACCAATTGCAGGCAGTGTAATTTGCCCTGGTTGCGAGAGATCACCTTCAAGAAATTCTCGTTTTAGCTCCAAACCCACAAGGAAAAAAAACAGCGCCATCAAACCATCATTAATCCATAACAGCAATGGTTTAGCAATTTCAAACGTACCGACAGACACTTGCACAGGAATGTTCAACAACATGTCGTAGTAACTCATCAACGGTGAGTTAGCAATAATCATCGCAGCAACTGCCGCAAACATCAGAATAATGCCACTTGCTGCTTCTAATTTTAAGAAGTCATTAATACTTTTAATAATCATTTTTTCTCATTTTCTTTTTAGTATGCGGACATAATATGTCACATTAAGCTATTATACAAATCTAGAAGATATAAATTTTATGCTTCATCATTAAATGCTAATAATTCGGAAAGGTATATAAATATCGAAAATAATTCATATTTATGACGCGTATACTGGTAATATTGGATTTAATAAGTGTAATATCTAATGGATAAAAAACCAAGAGGGCTAACCTCAGGCTAAGGTATTAATGAAAAAACTTGATGATATAGATTTACGTATTCTCACCTTACTCTACAAAGATGCGGACATCACCAATAAAGAGCTAGCAGCACAAATTGGCATAGCCCCATCTACTTGTTTAGAGCGTGTTAAGCGCATGAAGCAAAACGGCGTTATAAACAATGCTTTTATTGATATTAACTTCAAAAGTATTGGCGGAAATATCGAAGCGATTGCGGCAATTAAGTTACAGCCTTATTCAGAATTAATTGTCAATGAACTCAGAGACGACCTACTCAAGTTACCTGAAATTATCAGCTTGTATCACATGGGTGGCAGTTACGACTACTTTATTCACATGTCGGTAAGAGATAGTGAACACTTACGTCAATTCGTTTTTAATGCCATAACGTCACGAGAAGAAGTTACAACGGTAGAGACATCACTCATTTTTGAGCACAGCCGAAGTGGTGTACTGCCAAACTTTGATGACGAGTAAAACCTCTACCTAAACCTAAACCTAAACCTAAACCTAAACCTAAAAATAATGACAAATGGCATTAATATGCCCTAATTTAATGCTTAACGAAGTCTTTTGTTTCAAAGTACAAAGGCTTCATTGTGCCGCAGTTTAGAAATTTGTATTGCAGTTCACTGCGCTTAGGTACCGGTGATGAAGTGTTAAAACGATTTAAACAACCCGCCTCAATGTCGATACCTATAATATGATCATAACTAGGGGCTTGTGATATTCTGTGAATATATAGCTTATAGTTTTGCCTTAATGACACAACGTCATACGCTTGCTTATTACTTGATGGCTCAATATCGTCCAAGCTACGAACATAGAGTTTTTTATCAAATGTCATCGGAATATTCTCATAAACTAACATACCATCTCGTTCAAAATGCCCTGAGTATAAATCAACATTAAGCACCATTTTTTCTCCACGCATTAAACGCTGTAAGTTAAATGGTTGCGGTTTAATCGTGATAAGATCACCATCTCTGATGGTTTGCAATAACGCCAAATTTTTATTATCTAGTTTATACAATAACTGTACATCATGTGGCTTATGGTACAACGGCATATGCGAGGCATAAATACTAGAGCCTTGAGTAAATAATGCCATGCCATGCACTCCCATATATGCAGGGTCTAACGGGGGTAATTCTTTCGCTTCCTCTTCAGCAAAGCTTATTTGGCTCAATAAAATTAAAATACCCATAAACAATTTTTTCATAAATACATTCTCAATATATAGGCTGAGGGAAAGCTTCAGCAAACCACAATTTTTACAATTAAAACAATTAATACAACTAAAGCAAGTAATACCATTGCATATTATAGCGAGCTTTCAAATATAAAAAATCCCGCATAGTGCGGGATTTGATTGTGCTGTTACTATCGAATTAACTTAATTTAAAGTACGATTAATTAAACTTAGCTTTTCAGATCATCGAAGAATTTTTTCACACCGTCAAAGAAACCGGTTTCTTTCGGGCTATGCTTACTGGTGCTTTTACCCATTTTTTCTTCTAGCTGACGTAATAAGTCAGCTTGATCACCCGATAAACTTACCGGCGTTTCAATCACAACCTTACACATTAAATCACCCGTTGAATGGCTACGTACTGATTTAACACCTTTACCACGTAAACGGAACATTTTACCGGTTTGCGTTTCTTTAGGTATTTTCAGCTTAACCTTACCTTCAAGTGTCGGTACTTCAATTTCACCGCCTAGCGCGGCAGTTGTAAAGCTAATTGGTACTTCACAATATAAATGGTTTTCATCACGAACAAATATTTTATGTTCGCGAACATTAGCTTGTACATATAAGTCACCCGCTGGTGCACCGTGCTCGCCCGCTTCACCTTCACCAGATAAGCGAATTCTATCACCGGTATCAACACCTGGTGGAATTTTAACTGATAAGGTTTTATTTTTCTCAACTCGGCCTTTACCACGACATGAAGTACAAGGGTCAGAAATAACTTTACCTTGACCTGAACACGTTGGACACGTTTGTTGAACAGCAAACAAGCCTTGACGCATTTGTACCTGGCCATGGCCATGACACGTTGAACAAGTTTTTGCACTAGTACCTTTTTTAGCACCGCTACCGTCACATGGTTCACAACTTACATACGTTGGTACTTTAATTTCTAAGGTTTTACCTTTCACCGCTTCTTCAAGCGTTAAGTCAAGGTTGTAACGTAAATCGCTACCACGACGTTGACGAGATTGACCGCCGCGGCCACGGCCACCACCACCAAAAATATCGCCGAAAATATCGCCGAAAGCATCACCAAAGTCTTGACCGCCGCCAAAACCACCGCCGCCATGTCCACCTTGTTCAAACGCCGCATGGCCGTATTGATCATACGCCGCACGTTTTTGATCATCGCTTAATATTTCATAAGCTTCTTTAACTTCTTTAAACTGTTCTTCTTTTGATTTATCACCTTGGGTTCTATCAGGGTGAAACTTCATTGCTAAACGTTTGTAAGCTTTTTTGATATCGCGCTCTGCTGCATCTTTTGATACACCTAGCACTTCATAATAATCGCGTTTTGACATAGGTTTATTTCTTTACTTCAAATTTGTGGATACTAATTTGTTTAACTTCTTACTTAGACGCTTTAAAACTGCTTTAAAACATTAAAAATCCAAGCAAATTACCATCATTTAATAAAAATTTCATTGCTGTTTGACATAATAAAGCGCCGATAACTATCGACGCTTTAATTGCTTAAACTCAACAAAAATATTTAATCTTTAAATTGTTACTGTATCGTTCTAGAGCAAGGCTAACAAGCGGAGCATACAAAAGTATCTCAACATGTCTGACGCTGCTATTGAGCGATACAGAGACAATCAGACAATTAATTACTTGTCGTCTTTAACTTCTTCAAATTCAGCGTCTACTACGTCATCACCAGCTGATGAATCTGCGTCAGATGCTTCACCTTCTGGTGCGCCACCTTGTGCTTGAGCTTTCGCTTGAGCAATTTCCATTAACTTAGCTGAAGCTTCGATAACAGCTTGAGATTTAGCATCAATTTCTTCTTTGCTTTCGCCTTTAAGGGCAACTTCAAGTTCAGATAGTGCTGCTTCAATCTTCTCTTTGTCTTCGCTTGGTAAATCGTCACCCGCTTCTTCAATTTGCTTACGCGTTGCGTGAACCATGCCATCAGCTTGGTTACGAGCTTGTACAAGCTCTTCAAATTTCGCATCTTCGTCAGCATTTGCTTCTGCGTCGCGTACCATTTGTTCAACTTCATCATCTGATAAACCAGAAGAAGCTTTAATGGTAATTTTTTGCTCTTTACCTGTGTTCTTATCTTTTGCCGTTACGTGCAAGATACCATCAGCATCTAAATCGAAAGTTACTTCAATTTGTGGTGTGCCACGTGGTGCTGGGTCAATACCTTCAAGGTTAAACTGACCTAAAGATTTGTTTGCTGAAGCTTGCTTACGCTCACCTTGCACAACATGTACAGTCACAGCAGCTTGGTTGTCGTCAGCCGTTGAGAATGTTTGAGACTGTTTAGTTGGGATAGTGGTGTTTTTATCGATAACTTTCGTCATCACGCCGCCCATAGTCTCAATACCTAATGATAATGGTGTAACGTCTAATAATAATACGTCAGTTACATCGCCAGAAAGTACGCCGGCTTGAATTGCAGCACCAGCAGCTACAGCTTCATCAGGGTTAACATCTTTACGAGGTTCTTTACCGAAGAACTCAGTAACAACTTTTTGTACCATTGGCATACGTGTTTGACCACCAACCAAGATAACATCATTTACATCGCTAATTGAAAGGTCAGCATCTTTAAGGGCACGTTTAAGTGGCTCTAGGGTTGCTTTAACCATATCTTCAACTAAAGATTCTAACTTAGCACGTGTTACTTTGATGTTCATGTGCTTAGGGCCTGAACCATCAGCAGTGATGTACGGTAAGTTAACATCTGTTTGTTGTGCTGAAGAAAGTTCACATTTCGCTTTTTCTGCCGCTTCTTTCAAACGTTGCATAGCTAATGGATCTTGCGTTAAGTCCATGCCTTGATCTTTCTTGAATTCTGCTACTAGGTAGTTGATTAAACGGTTATCAAAATCTTCACCACCTAAGTGAGTGTCACCATTTGTTGCTAGTACTTCAAACGTGTGCTCGCCTTCAACTTCATCAATTTCGATGATAGAGATATCAAATGTACCACCACCTAAATCGTATACAGCAACAACTTTATCGCCTTCTTGCTTGTCCATGCCGTAAGCAAGAGCAGCAGCCGTTGGCTCGTTGATAATACGTTTAACATCAAGACCAGCAATACGACCAGCATCTTTAGTTGCTTGACGTTGTGAATCGTTAAAGTAAGCCGGAACAGTAATTACTGCTTCAGTAACTTTTTCACCTAAGTAATCTTCAGCTGTTTTTTTCATTTTTGCTAAAACTTCAGCAGAAACTTGTGGAGGAGCGATATTTTTATCACGTGCCGTTACCCAAGCATCACCATTGTCAGCTTTAACAATGCCAAATGGCATAATTTTAATATCACGTTGAACTTCTTCATCTTCAAAGCGACGACCAATTAATCGCTTGATAGCGAACAATGTGTTTTTAGGGTTAGTCACAGACTGGCGTTTAGCTGGTTGACCAACTAATGTTTCGCCTTCTTCGGTGTAAGCAATGATTGATGGCGTTGTACGATCGCCTTCAGCATTTTCAATTACACGTGCTTTACCACCATCTAGTACAGCAACACAAGAGTTTGTTGTCCCTAGGTCAATACCAATAATTTTGCCCATCTTTAGGATCTCCGAATACTTATAATGTTAAAAATAAAGATTAAATCTTTCGATGAACAGTTAGTGGGGGCAGGAAAAAGTCTTTTCAACTATTTTTATCGAAAAAAACTAAAAAATGTTAAATTTTATTTCTGCCACTCTTTATTAAAACCAATTAAGCAGATTATCGACGCGATTGTTTCCAAAAAAAAGTCATAAAAAAACCAGACACTTGTCTGGTTTTTTATTTTCTACAGTTCAGTATTATGCAGTAGCATCAACACTTGGTTTAGCTTTTGACACCATCACCATTGCAGGGCGAATTAAACGACCATTTAACTCATAACCTTTTTGCATAACGGCAATAACCGTATTAGCTGGAACACCTTCCACCTCTTGCATTGACATTGCTTGGTGCAATTCAGGATTAAATGGCTGATCTTGTGGATCAATCGCTTTAATTGCGAATTTTTCTAGTGAGGCTAATAAGCCTTGGTAAGTTAATTCAATACCTTCAATGATCGCCGTATTGTTTTCATCGTCTCTGTCGATACTTTGTAAAGCGCGCTCTAAGTTGTCTACGGTTGTTAACATTTCAGCAGCAAACTTTTCTAACGCGAATTTACGTGCTTTTTCAACGTCTTGTGCAGCACGACGACGAACATTATCCACTTCTGCTTTTGCGCGAATAACCGAATCTTTTTGGTCAGCAACCGTGGCTTTAGCCGCAGCTAACGCTAATTCAAGCTCGTTGATTTTCTCTTGATCTTCACTCATAACCTCGTGTGCATGCTCGTGTTGCACTTCCACTTGTTCTTCAGCTTGCTCAATAATTTCAGCGGCTAATTTATCTGCTGCTATTTCTTCAGCACTTTTATTTTCTGTTGACTCGTTGGCCATGAAAAACTCCAAAATAGATCTTAAATTTCAAAATAGGAAAAACACAATACTGCTAATTATGGGGGTTTGTTTTTATGATTCAAGCACAAAAGTGAATCATTTGGGAAAAAGTCAACTTTACAAGCGAGTAAAATAGCGCGAAACTGCTGATAGTTCCCAATTACATTCCATATTATAAGCGCTGTATGAGTAATTTATACCAAACCATTGGCTTAATCGGTAAACCTAATCATGAAGGTGCTACCGCTACTATAGAAGCTTTACATCAGTATTTAACTGACCAAGGCTATCAAGTGTTGGTCGAAAACTCAGTTGCCCAATCGGTAGATATTAACAACATTGCTACCGCATCACTGACCGGTATAGGTGAACAAGCCGATCTCGCTATTGTGATTGGCGGTGACGGTTATATGCTTGGTGCAGCACGTGTTTTATCTTGTTATAACGTTGGTGTAATCGGTGTAAACCGAGGCAACTTAGGTTTTCTTACTGATTTATCACCCGATGACTTAATTACGCCACTCGACGCCATTTTAAAAGGTAAGTCACGTGCTGAGCAACGTTTTATCATCGAAGCCGAAGTTTATCGCCATGGCAAACTTAAAAGTTCAAACAGTGCCGTGAACGAAGCCGTATTACATGCGGGTAAAGTCGCCAACATGATCGAGTTTGAAGTTTATATTGATGATTGCTTTATGTTCAGCCAACGCTCTGACGGCCTCATTGTTTCAACACCAACGGGCTCAACTGCGTATTCAATGTCAGCAGGCGGACCTATTTTAACCCCTAACTTAAACGCACTTTCATTAGTGCCAATGTTTCCTCATACATTAACAAGTAGACCCATAGTGGTCGACGGCAACAGCGAAATTAAATTAAAGCTTGCCAATGAGAACTATGAAAATTTACAAGTGAGCTGCGACGGCCATGTTATTTTAGCCGTAATGCCAGGTGATGAAGTTATCATTAAAAAAAGCGAGTTCACTTTACGCTTAATTCACCCTTTAGATCACGACTACTTTAATGTTTTACGAAATAAGCTCGGTTGGGGTAATGAATTATACTAAGCTTGTTACCTGTTAATTACGGCTAGCCTGGGAAATCCAAACATTAGTTGAATGGGCAGGGAAATCGGTGCGATATTCGTTTTGGGAAAAAGCCTATTATCAGCAGCAAGCAACTGAAGAAAAACAGAAATAAAAATGAAAATGAAAACCACATAGCACCATCATCAGCGCACTAGCTTTTAAGTAGATACGAATATTATTTCGGTGTTAGAAAACAACTACTGCTTATGGTGAACCTACCTATCTAGAAGCGTTGAAAACAAAGGCTCAGCACGCTTAAAAATGCGGTAAAAAGTCAATTTTAAGGCTTGCGAATTACCTCAGGGCGTGTTGTTAAGGCTGCTGTAATACTTTGCTAGATAATAGCTCAAGTTGTTTTACTACCGCTTGTGGCTCTACAAAAAATATATCATGCTCTGTCGTTTTTGAGTAAGCAATAGTTGTATCCGTAGACAGATTAGTATGCATATTTTCAATTGCTAACTTATACATAGCTGCCATTCTAAACCACACATCAGGATGCCAATCTTTTGATGGTACACTACCAATACTGTGACCATTTTTAGCCCACAGTAAAACAAAAGGTACGCTACCAAATGTACTCGTTTTTTTTAATTCAAGTTCATTTTTTTTGAGGTCAATCATAAATGGATTATAAGTAGTGTTTTTAGGGTTATTAAATACTTCCAACTCCAACAGCCTTTGTTCATTAATTGATTCAGCATATACCTCTAATTCAGGTTTCCATTTGGCGACCATATTATAATCTTGTCCGTATTGTGACGGATCAACTAATAATATTCCCTTTACATCATCTGGAAATAGATCATTGTAGAATCTAACAGGGTAAGAGCCTTTTGAGTGACCTATCATGATATATGGTGGTTTGACACCTGCGTTATTGAGTAATTCTTTTAGTCTAATTGCTGACTTTTTGTAACTATACGGCTCTATGATGCGATCACTTTTTCCCATGCCTGCTCTGTCATAAACGCAAATCCTATGTTTACTTTTGACATCATTAATCACCTTGTTCCATTTACCCTGAGATCCATATCCGTTATAACCAGAACTCACAACTATGGATATTGCCATTGCTCTCCCATAACATTCAACATGCAGGCTCAAATCCCCAGCATTAAACTTTCCACTGAGCTCAGCGGTGCTTTCTTTCGCAGTAGCCACAGAGCTAATAATATTCGCAGTAGCCACAGAGCTAATAATAAAAAGAATACTTAATAATAATTTCATCCATAAAACCTTATTTTGACTCAAAACTTGTGAGAAGCCCTCCTCCCCCAATAACGAGCTAAGTAGTGGTTGGCTATACTTGTCAGCGAAGCGAAACATAGTCAGCTTTTACGTATCCATGTCGATTTTCTTGTTAAGGCGCTACAATTTATTGCCAAAATATAATAGGTATCTGCCCCCAAGCAGCCAATACTAAACAAAACTGTATAGACATCATGAACGATGCAATATCCAATTTTATTAGCTTACTTTGCAACTTTCCTCTTAAAGAAATCCATAAAGAAAATAAAAGCGTTATTGGCAAAAGCCCCGATAAAAAAGCCAAACAAATACTTGCCGCAGTAATATCACCAAACTTTAGAAAGGATTGATTAGCATAGAGGTATATAGGTAAGCTAAATAGTGCAAGGTTTATAAACACCCATTTAATGCGTCTTAAGCCATCTTTATCGCGTTTAAAAATCCTAATCAACCCTATTAACAAGATATAAATCAGCCCAATTAGCCCAAAAATTAAACTTACCCAGTAAAGCACTAGCGTTATACCAGAAGCTTTTTGAAACGTTTTAAGCCCATCACTAATAAACACTCGACTTTCTTCATTAGAGTAAACAACATGAGAAGCTTGTGTTCTGTGAACATCTCGAAATAAGCTTTCGTTAATTTGAAGCAATTGCCTATCAGCATTTTGCAAAGACTTAATGAGAAGATGATCGCTTGATTGTTCTAACCAAATAAAATTGAAAAGCATATCAATAAACTCAAATTCAGCCATATTATTTGGCGATGGTAAGTAAATGCCTTGCAACCTTGATAGCTCAACTCCTTTC
>TARA_R110002012_G_scaffold322082_1_pt1 | contig 29943 bp, 20 predicted proteins | sample TARA_R110002012 | Tara Oceans TARA_R110002012 (sample SAMEA4396515) | marine metagenome | biome: Westerlies Biome; feature: [DCM] deep chlorophyll maximum layer (ENVO:01000326); material: water (ENVO:00002006), including particulate matter (ENVO:01000060) such as... | depth 40 m | reverse complement strand
GGTCAATTTGCAGCGCCGATAGGGGGTCAATTTGATCGCTATATGCAATAACTTCAATTTAACTAATGTAACTCTCCATCAAAAGGCCGTTTGGACGGAAAAAACAGAACTGACATTTCATTCTGATGGGGGAATGGGAGGAAGCGTGGATCATATTTATAAAACTACTGAGCAGGTAATTACCAAGGTCTCAGCAGTCCCCCTGTCTGACTGGATTTCAGAAAATGTCGATTTTCTGAAAATCGATATAGAGGGTGCTGAGTACGAAGTCCTTAAATCCTGTCAAAAGCTACTAGGAAATGCTTCGCATATTTTCTTTGAATATCACAACGATGTCAATAAACCTCAGACACTTCATATTCTTTTGGCTATGATTGAAGCTGCGGGATTCCGATACCACCTAAAAGAATCTTCTGCCAGGGCCCGCCCTTTTGTAGAAGATAGGCTTATATGTGAAAGATTTGACATGGCAATTACAGTTTTTTGTTATAAATAATTTAAGCCTTCCACGAATTCAGCTTGAAGAATAATGACTTTGAAGCGGAATAATGTCTTTAATGGGCAAGGGCTGGCCTTACTGGGCTTAATTGCATTACCTCATCGTATATTTCCATCATTTGCCTGGAGATAATTTGCTGGTCAAAACGCTGAATATTAAAGTAACCTCTCTGGATCATCAATTCGCGCTGATTTGGATCATTGAGCAGATCAATATGCTCAATAAGGGAAGCTGTATCGTCAGGAGCCCCATAAAGAGCCCCATTTCCACCCGCTTCTCTAAAACAAGATCCCGTGCTGGTGATAACAGGCACTCCCATACGTTGGGCTTCAATAATTGGGATACCAAATCCCTCGAAATAAGAAGGGTAAATGAATATATGGGCCATTTTGTAGACCGCAGGCAGATCTTCGAAGGATACATCATGTAAAAATAAAACCTTCTCCTCTAAGCCATTTTCTTCCACAAATGCCTCTAAAACTGCCATATAAGAGGTATGCTTTCCTATTACAACCAGAGGTGTCTCCCAATCTTTGCGCTCCTTCAAGGCTTGTAAAATCAACTGAACATTTTTACGCTTATCGATGGTACTGACAAATAGCAAATAACGGTCTGGAAGCTGATATTTTTCTTTGACCTGTGCGCATTTTTCCAAGCTTAATTTCTGGTTAAAAATATCATGGACGCCTTGGTAAACCACTTTTATTTTATCCGGGTCAATACTGAAGTAGTCAATAAGATCTTTTTTGGTTTGCTCACTGACTGCGATTACCTGATCGGCCACTTTGCAGGATCGGGCCATTTTCATTTTATAAATTTGTACGTCGATCGGATTAAATTGCTCTGGGTATCTGCAGAAAAGCAGATCGTGAACGGTGACCACGTATTTTGTGGATTTGTTTTTGAAAAGTGGTATTTCATTGCTTAGTCCATGAAATATATCCAACCGGTTTTCACAATGCTTCATTCCCTGGAAAATACTTCTCCAGATCCCGGATATTACTGGAAGGTTCCAGAGTTCACTAGGTGTAATGGTCCTTTGATTTGTGTTTTTACAGGCGTAGGATATCTCAGCAGCTTCCTTTCTGACTTCAGGAGTAAATAGAAGGTAGTTGTTATTTGGGAAGTTTTGGCTTAAAGACTTTAGGATGAACCGGCTGTAATTGCCAAGTCCTGTGAAGTTTTTGAATGCACGTTTTGCATCAAATCCGATTATCATAAGTGGCTGGTCTAGTAAGTTTTCAAAATTAAGGACGAAATAGAATCCAATATTGCTACAGAATTCATCCGCGAAATGGAAAAAATATTCTAGTTATTAGGGCTGCTCAAGGTATTACCCTTGTATTGAGGTCGTTCAAAGAGGGCTTACTGAGTAATCTTGCAAATTACCTGATATTAAAAACGTATGAATTTAACTATTATTTAGTGTGGATTCAAGAATTCTTCAAGAAGAATAACTATTCAACAGCAAATCAAAAATTTATTTTCGTTTAAACAACAGTGAAAAGAATTGTAGTTAGTGTAATGCGTTTGACGGTTTGAAATGGTCTAGACGTAAAAAAAACTGACACTTTCGTATCCGGTTTTGCTCCTCCTCAAGGACTTGAACCTTGGACTCTTCCCGATGAATCGGGATCAGTTGCCCTACCCAAACCTCTGTTTCAGTTCAGCGATTGCCGAAGGATTGAGTCTTAGGTCAAGAAGATAGTTTCTGGACTTCATATTTTTCAAGTATTTTTCAATCTTCAGAGCTTGGGATTTTCCCAGTTTTTCAATCAGTAGGTGAACTGCCCAGGGTTTTCCGTTTTTTGTCCAGATGTTATTTTGGAGGCTGTTGTGAAAATCAAAACGGGCTGAAAAATCGGAGGTATAGCCAATGTAGAATTTATCCAAACTCCTGGAATATAAGATATATACTGAAAAGCCCATGGCACATATGTAAACAAAAAAAGCCTCAGATCTTACGAAATGAGGCTTTAGTAGCTCCTCCTCAAGGACTTGAACCTTGGACCCTCTGATTAACAGTCAAATACAACCCTATTTGAATATTTGTAGTATATTTGTTAAAACGTTGATATATAGAATTTTATATCTTAAGTAGAAGTTCTGTTACGTGTCTATTTATACGTTTATTGACCGATTTTTGTGCAAATTTTGTGCAAATTTTTTATGGAATTTAATCACATTCGAAATGACTAGAAGATTAGAGAATGCAAAAGATCCTGTTGAAATTTCACTGTATTTGGATACCAGGAGAGCAAAACAAAATGGCCTCTATCCAGTTAAAATTAGGGTTTATGACGGGAATACTAAAAAAGTGAAGCTGTACTCTACCGATTATGATCTGGATGAAAACCTGTTCGAAAAGGTGATTTTTCCAGTCAAAGGACAACGGTTAAAGGACGTCGAAAAAGCAATTAAAGGTGAGCTTGATGACCTTTTGTACTTTTATACCGGAAAAGTACAGAAAATACAATACTTCACTTTCGACGCATTGGACAATGTCCTTACATCCAAAACAGGAGACATTACAGATGTGTTTTTTCAGTATGAGGCTTATATAAATGATTTGAGGGATTTTAAGAGAGTTTCTACTGCATCAAGCTACCAGTTAAGTATGCAGTCCCTAAAGTCCTATCTGAAATTCAAAACAGGCAAGGAGGTGAATAAACTTCGCTTTCATGAGATTACTGTCAAGTTCTTGAATAACTATGAATTGTGGATGGTTGAAAACAGAGGGAGAACTCATACCACAGTGGGGATATACTTAAGGGGTTTACGTGTAATATTTAACAGAGCAATTGATTTAAAAGTTATAACATCAGAGCTTTATCCTTTTGGTGCGAAAAAGTATGACATTCCCTCTTCTGCCAATAAGAAAAAGGCATTGAATGGGGAACAGCTAAGTAGGTTATTTCATTCTAAACCTGAAACAGCCGAACAGGCTAAAGCTCGGGATTTTTGGTTTTTCTCCTTCGCATGTAATGGAATGAACATGAAAGATATCCTTCACCTGAAATGGAATAATATTGACGGGGAATACATTGAATTTATTAGGGAAAAGACAAAACGTACTAAAAAAAAGAACAGTAAAATTATTCAGGTTCCTATCACTTCATTTACTAGATCCGTCATTGAGAAGTATGGAGATCAGAAAGGTGGATCAAGCAGCTTTATTTTTCCTGTTTTGAATGAAAGCATGTCTGCAGAAAGGCAGCATTTAGTTAAAATGAATTTTATTCGATTTGTAAACCAACATTTGAAAAGATTGGCTGAAGCAAATGACCTTCCCCAAGAAATATCAACTTATTGGGCACGCCATTCCTTCGCTACTTCAGCAATTCGGAATGATGCTAGTATGGAATTCGTAAGTGAGTCTTTGGGACACTCTGATGTAAAAACGACACAGAGATATTTTGCCGGATTTGAAGATAAAACCAAGAAGGACATCCTTTCCAAAATCACTGCATTTATGGATTGAGTTAGTGGTTTATAGGGTTCTATTTTGTTTATCAAGACATCAAAATATGTTTTGTCTGGAAATATTCTCATTAATTTATCACAGAAAAACACCAATCGACATGCACCAGGTAGTTATAAACGGTAATCTGAAACTAAATACACAGGAAGTTTAAGTACCCATGTTGTATCACTTACTAAAGTATTCCAACGATAAGGTGAGTAAAATTGAATAGTATTAAATAGTTATTCCATCAATTTTAAATACCGGGATACGGACCATAATTTAATATCGGTTTGATCTGCTGTGGCATAAAAATCACTCAGATAACCCGCAAGTTTTAAATAATACTTATTGTCAGAAAAGTCAATAAACTCAGAAAATGCGCGTATGCGTTTCTCTACTTCGTGATTATCAGGGATCAGGATTTTTAGTTCGCGAATGGTCTCGAAAACTCCGGATTTAAAATCTTTTTGAATCTCCAGCAGAATAAACTTTCCGGTTATTTGTTGGGAATAAGGAGTAAACATTCTTCTATCCAATATTAATTTTCCAACTTCATCAAAAGTTAAGTTGAGATTTAAACCGATTTCCTTACAAACAGCCCTTACCTTTTCCTGTTTACTTATTTTAAAGTGTTCCAGCTTTCGCATATGCAGTAAAAGCATTTCTTCATCAGTACCTGAACTTTTTATAGGATCAGCATATTCATAAAGCGTTTCTTCAACTTTTTTTACAGAATTGGAATTTAGAAACAGCCTTTTGACTGGGCTAGTCATTCCTTCGTTGTTACATTTTATCAAGACTGCTTTGACTGGATTATTTTCTGCAACTACCCAATCATCGTAATTAAGCATTTCACCGTTTTTTAAAACATGTTTATATCCATTTTTCCTTAAACGACCACTTATCTCGAAGACTAAAAAATCATTAAAATTCGAAGTTTTCGATTTACTTTTAGCTAATAGAGATTCAATATTCAGTTTTCCCATTCTTCCGTTTATCCTGCTGTTCTCACGGATCTTTGCGAGATTTTTTCTTTTTTCATCATTTGGGAAATCACAGTCTACGATAAGCCTTATGCATAACTCCTGAAACTCCGGTTTCTCAGCAGCTAATGCAGCATTGACATATTCTTCCGCAGCTGAAGTGCCTTCTTTCAATAGGCCCAGTTTCATATAATAATAAAATGCTCCCTGTGGTTTTTTAATAGCTTTTAATGCTGCTTTAAATGCCTCTATTGCCATCTCCTTTTCTCCCAAATCAGCATAAAGGACTCCCATTAATGCCAATTCATCAATTGAAATACTTTTTGGATCATAATGGCTCAGACTTTCTTTAATATGCTGGGCAACCTCTTCGTTCAAACTTCCACCTTCACGGAGCATTACTGATAATTGATGACGGGCCACGTTGATTTTAGCCCGGAGGTGGTTAGAATTTTTAGAAATGGCTTTTTGCCATAATCCCAATCCTTTAGCGAACTGTCCAGAAAGGTAATGGCAATTACCTAAGACGAAACAAGTTTCGTCACACCAATCTTGCGTAGGAATATTGTATAAAAAGTTCTTTGCTGACTCAACATCGTCTTCCAATAATGCCGATATACCTAGAATCAAAAAAACAATATGATCAATTTTTTGAAAAACTTTACCGAATCGCAGGTCTTCCAGCTCTAATGATGTTGTATCATACCTGTGGCTATTCTTACCTATTCTCATGTTTAGATGAGCCCTGGAAATCAAATAGCCCAGGTCGCCATAAAGCTCATTGTTTTTAATCCTGAAGTATCCCCAAATGATTAAGTCTGACGACTTATTCTCGAAGACTACCCTGGCTTCTTGTGCATTACTTATTTTCCTTTCATTCTCGTCAAATTCCAAATCTATCCGCTCTTTAAGCCTGCCTTCAGCTAAACGGAAGCGAAAAATATCCTTGATTCTCTGATTGAATTCTTTTTGGCCAGTATTTGTATCAGCGATAATACTAATGAGAATCTTTATTTTTTTAGTATTCCTGATAGCTTTGATTCTATCAGTCTGTGAGATTGATATTTTTTTTGTTTCTAAGATGATTGCATCATTCTTGATAAAATCTTTCCAGGATTCATATCCAATCAAACGGCATAATGAAGTTAGCTTAGCCTCGTAGAAATTGTTAACATTTACTTTGCTTGGATTGTCTATTCGTTTACCCGCAAGTCTATTGACTAGGTCTTTGACTGTAGATTTTCCAATACTTTCTGATGTCGAATTGCTTTTTTGCAGGGATATGGCGGCTATTTCACCTGCAAAGTTGTCAATATAAATTCCTTCGCTTTTTTCAATAGAATTCGTAAAAACAGCTCCGATTCCCCGCTTTAGTAATGACTTATTAGGGAAATATTTGCTTAAGAGAATGCAAATCAAAACATAACAATATTTATAACTTTCCTCATCGCTAATATTGACTAACTGCATAAAAAGATCGATTTGCTTAAAAGTTAGATTTACTTTTCAATATAGGAGAAAAAACCAATCAAAGGAATGCTTTCCATTATTTCCAAATCACATTATTGTATGCCTGAAATACGTTAATTGTGTTTTAAATGTGTATTTACTGTTACCTAGCTTGTCCTTTTTCAAAGTATATATTATTTTAATAAAAGATTCCTGGTTCATTTGGCCTATATCATCCACCTCCCAATTTCAGACTTTAAATGCCGGAAAAAGGTAAAACACTTTATGCCTCTCTAATTGGCCTTAATCAATATGAAGGGGGGGTAAAACCCTTGTACGGCTGCATAAACGATGTTCTAAAAATTGATGCTTTGCTTAGGGTGTTTTGCGAACAGAAAAAAGAGCCGATTGAATACAAGCCACTCTACCTGCTTTCACCTGATGAAGCAGGAAATAAGGAGCTTGAAAAGTATCGAAACAGTATGGACCTCAACCTGACCTATAGTGCACCGACCTTTCAAAACGTGTCTCAATTGGCATTTGCTCATATGGAAAAGGCCATCGATGAGAAGAAGGACCTCTGTTTGCTTTATTTCAGTGGACACGGAGGGACTACCACGGATGTGCCTCCCGGCTTTAAAACAGGAAAAATTGAAACCTTGGTTTGCCAGGACAGCCGTAGTAATGCCAGAGATTTACGAGACAAAGAAATTTCTTTTTTGCTTCACAGAGTTTTAGATAAGAAATCCATGGTGCACTGTCTGGTAATCATGGATTGTTGTCATAGCGGAGGGATGACTAGGGGAGAGTATGAAGGTTATCGATCGATTGACTATTCCGACAAAGGTGCAAAGCTTAAGGAGTACCTGGGTTTCAAGGAGGGTTTCTACAAGGTCACAGGTGGCCAGCTTGTTTTTCCCATTGCTGACTACGTGCATCTTGCAGCCTGTTCCGCAGATCAAAAAGCCATAGATTCAAGCGATGGAGGATACTTTACCAAAGCGCTGGTAGATATGTTAATTAAAGACGGTCGTGCAAGCTACCGTCAGATCACCAAAAAATTGAATGCCTCCTTTACCGTATACAACAATAGACAAACTCCAATTGTTCATAGCAGGGAAGATTGGAAGCTAGACAGGGAATTTCTAGGAGAGGGTTTAGTTTCCATTAAAAGAACTTTTGAACTCAGATACAATAGGGAAAGAGGTCGCTGGCAATTGAATGCTGGATCTATTCATGGATTAGTGCCTTCGAAAGATGGTTCGAGGACCAGAATCAGGGTTGATGGGACTAACATTGAAGGTGAATTGACTGTGGTGGAACTGGCTCGCTCCATTGTGAGCGGAGATGATCTGAATCAATTGGATATTTTCGATGATTCGCACTCTGCATCCTTAATTGCATTGGCGATTCAACCGATAACAATGGGAATATCCAGATTGAATGAGGCTATGAAGAGGGAGTTGGCACAAGCAAAAGAAAATCATAATTGCCTGTTTGTAAAATTTTTGGCCGACTCCAGTAAAAACTGCAGTTTTCAAATTATTGCAAAAAACAATGGATTTTCCCTGGAGCAACATCCCTGTATTTCTCCAAGAGGAGATGCTATAGAATTCCTTGAAATTATTGAATCAGTTGCGCGCTATAGCTATTTTAGAAGCCTTATCGGCGATCCCTCTGGCTTTAATTTAATGGATTTTGAATTTACAGTGGAGGCTATTGAAGGAAAGCTGATCAGAAATTCTAGATCACTTAGCAGGGTAAAAGGGAAAGTATCCATTATTCATCCGAATGCTACTTTATGTCTTAACTATATCAACAATCGTCAGCCTGCTTTCCGTTTTTCCATCAGACTACGGGAAAACTCTAACAGAATAGATTGCTTTGTATCCGCTCTTTATTTTAGTAGCGAATTTGGGATTTACGACAACTTTTTAGCCAATGTAAGTCTATCATTCGAAAATCCACTGGCTCATCTGAACTACTTCAATACTGAAAATTCATTGATTCACGCCATCCCCTTAAAAGTTAATACCGCTTTTTCTGAAAAGGGAATAGAGTGCGTAGATGAATGTCTGAAAATTATTATTTCTGACAGACCTCTGGATTTGAGTATTATCAGTCAACCCGACTTAATTCTTAACAACAGAAATGTAATGCGGTCAAGCAAAGGAAAAAAAAGGAGTAAAATAAGAGAGCAAGCCATTACAAAGGACTTTTTTGAAACTTTCGTGGTATATGATTTTCCCATAAGACTTTGTCGCCAAATAGCTGTATAATTTTGATTTTCTGATGTTTAATGATAAGAAGATAGAGTTTATGAACAACCAGTTAGCAGGGGAGAGAGGGCCAGGACTTGAAGAAAAAAAATCTGTACCAAACATAATATGCCAAGGCAGGATGCATCTTCTAGCGATTGGAATAAACGAATATAAAAATCAAGAATTTTGGAAACCACTTAATCATCCTGTAAGGGATTGCGAACGCTTGTTTAAAGTCTTGAAAGAACGTTATGCTCTTGCTTCACAAGAAATTCTTTTAAATAAACAGGCAACATATCATGCTTTGATGGAAAAGCTTGAAGAAATGACCAGTCCAAACGAGCAGGGAATCCTACCTATTGGTCCTGAGGATAGTTTAATCATCTATTTTGCCGGCCATGGGCATCGCTATAAAGAGAAGGGGGGTAGTGGTCATTTATCAGAAAAAGGTGCTCTCGTACTGTATGATACCAAGGATCCTAAAGATGCCGATAAACCAGAAAACCTTTTTTTGGATTGTGAAATGTTAGCGGAATGGGTGTCCAAATTTAAAGCAGGCCATATTCTCTTAATATTGGATGCATGCTTCGGAGGCCTGTTTCAAAATTTGGAAGTAACCCTTCCTGCTGAACTTATCCCAACGAATCCTAGAAACGATGTCGATACTCCGTCCCGATGGATTCTTACCTCAGGTAGATGGGAACCCGTGCCAGATAAAAGCTATTTTTCCGAAATATTGGCCGATTTGCTCCGTAACAACAAAAGCGACATAACGATTGATTCTCTAATTGAAGAATTGCGCAACCGAATTAAGTTATTAAACCAATTCAAACTCAAAAGTCAGCCTATTCCCAATCCCTATCTGAAGAAATTGGTGAAAGACTTAGACGGGGGCGATTTTTTATTTGAGTTAGGTGATGAAACACGCAAAGGAATTGTCGAAGAGCAAAGTCTCTCACTTTCTGAACTCCTGAAAAAACGGTCTGCCTCTTATCGCCAATCATTAATGATGGGACGTTTTAGATATTTACGAATTGAGCAAGTATTACTACCGGAAAGTACGATTCCAATTGTTCAAAATGTAGAGGTATCTATCGATCAAGAAAAATTAAAATTGACAGATGCATTGGAAACACTCTGGAAAAGGAAACAAAGGCAGGCAGTAATTTTGGGATCTGGGGGTGCAGGTAAAACCGTTTCACTTTTAAATATATGGGAAGAGCTATTGGATAACGCCTCTGGGCCGATACCTATTTACATCCCTCTGAATGCCTATAATATTGCAGATGATGTAGAAAAGAAAAATTTTATATTCCACTACATTGCAAAGCACTATCTAGGGGAGCCTGAGGCGACCGCAGAGTCTATAAACAGGCTTTGGAACTATTTCAAACTCGAAAGTAAAACATACAAAGCTCCTTCTTTGGTCTTACTTTTGGATGGATACAATGAAATTACCTCGAATGAGAAATCAAAACTGGACGAAGAATTATGGCAATTGTATGCAATGTCTATGCAAGTCCAATGGATTGTCACCTCGAGATTTGTGGAGATAAAAAATTTTGAGTGGGCAAGGCAATCTACAGTTCTAGAATTGCAGTCACTCTCCAGAGCAACGATTGAAAATTATCTAAACCATAGTGTCGTTAATTTTCCGGAAACCAATGAAATGTGGGAGTTGCTAGAAAATCCAATGGCTTTGACTTGTTATGTAGGCACTGAAAGTGCCCTATTAGAATTCAAGGATGATATCGAATTTATTTTTTATAAGCCTAAAAGGTTCGCCGAATTGCTATGGAACTTTCAAGAAGTTCAGCTCGCCCAAGCTAAAAAAAGAAAATCATCTGAGTTAGATTATACTTTCTCTAAACTCTTATTGAAATACTTTCTTCCATATATCGCATGGAGAATGGAGAAATATGGGCATTATTTTTTGCCTATAAAGGAATTAGATAATAGCGATTTTCACTTAGGGAAACTGGTTGAAGATTGGATAGGCACTGCAATTACAAAGGGATTCATAAATGAATTTCCAAGTATTGTAAAGATGAAAGATGAGCTACAATTAGAATCAAGGGATGGTTTTTCTTCACTAGTAAGAAAGGTTAAGATCCAAGAAACCTTATTATACCATTTAAAGGCAATGGTACGGGAAGGCGATGAATTGGGCTTTATTCACCAGAACTTTAGGGATTTTTATGCAGCCAGTCATTTGCTTAATTGTATCAAGGTTTCCTTAGCAGTAGAAAGACGTCCTATAGAGTGGCAAGAACGAGCATTTCCAATCTATTTACGCAAAATGATAGGAGAGTTGGAAGGGGAGTATCTTTTTGATCCTTATCTAATGCTGGAGACCAAAAGTATTGACCCTCCAAAGAGAATTAAAGAAAATTGGCTAACTAAATTGACGGTGCAATGTCGTGGGCCTGCGGACATGACTGCGGACTTTACAGTTTGGAATTTGGTTACTATATTACATGAAACAAGGGGGACTTTGGCAGGGGCTGATCTAAGTAGTTTGGATCTTCGAAGGCTCCAATTTAACCAAATTCAATTTTCAATTTTCACAGGGAGAGAATATTTAACGCCTAAGTTTGAAAAATCTAAAATTAATGGGAGTCAGTTTTTTCTCCATGGGCATTCTGAATCAATTTCAAATGTAAAGTATGGAAATAACGATCAATTTTTTATTTCTTATTCAAATTATGATGTTAGAGAGTGGTTAGTGGAAACAGGGGAATTAACTAAGGTTATTTCACATGAAAAGAACAAAATTATATATGCTGGATATGAAGAAAATGGAAGAAAAATAGTTACAGTTTCAGAATCATTAGATCTAGTTGAATGGAGTGGTTCTGGAGTTTTTTCAAGTATAAATTATAATCCTGTTGACTTTCCTCAAGGAAAATTTAAAAGACGGTTTTCTCGTAAAGGATTTATAGCATTTACGCAAATGGATTTGAAATCAGTAATTATTTCAAAAGATTATCAAAAGTTTTGCACAATATCTAATGAAGGAAATGTTGAAGAATGGATTATTGATTCAGCTGAAAAATACGAGTATTCCAGTAAAGTAATTTTCGGAACAAAGGCTCTAGCTTATAGTCCTAATGGTCAATTTATTCTTTGTGTTACAAAGCAAGGAAGTGTAAAAGAAATAGATTGCGCTACACGAAGTGTTTCGTTTGAATATAAATATTCTGGCGAAGGTGCAACTTTTGCTACATATAGCCCTCAAGGTAATCGAGTTCTAATTATTAGCAGGGATTATCATGTTGAAGAATTTTGTAAATTTAGTTCTACTGCAATATTTAGCTTTGAAATCCATACTAGTAAAGTTACTTCAGTTTGTTATAGTCCATGTGGAAGTAAAGTTTTAATTGCAACAACAGATGGGGATGTTAAACAATGGTCGTGTAGTCAAAAGAGATGTCTAAGTGCTTATCATAAAATCTTTCCCGGAATAATTTCTATTAATTATAGTTCTGATGGAAGAAGATTTTTGGCAGCATCAGACAAAGGTTCTATTAATGAATTTAGTATTGATTCAGGTCGATTAGCAAATTCATATAATTTAAATAGTGATATAGAAATAGTTTCAATAAGCGTGTCAAACAAGTTTCGACATTTATTGGTGCTATATAGAAATGGAACCATTGAGCTGTGGAATTTAATTAAAAGAGCTTGTGTTAACACTTTTCTGTTAAATAAGCAGGGATTTGAATCAATAATTATTTCTCCAAATGGACAAAATTTTGTTTCTTTTGGCGATAACCTCGGTGTATTTAAATATTGGTCTAGCTCAACAGGCAAAAATATACACACCTTTATAGGGCACCGTAGCAAAGTAATTTCTGTAATTTTTAGTGAAAATGGAGAAAGAGTTCTTTCTATTTCACTTGATCGGACTGTAAAAGAGTGGTGTTCCTTGTCTGGTAATCTAATCCATTCTTTTCCAACTCATAAAACTAAAGCTATACTAACGATTTATAGTGTGTGTGGTAAAATGATCTTAATAATTTCTGAAGATGGTACTGCGGAAATGTGGTCGTCTATCAAAGGTAAATTGATATACATTTTTCCCAAAACAAAGAAAGGTTATTCTACTGCTGCGTTTTCTCCCAATGGTATGTATATCCTTTTAGGAACAAACGACGGGAGAATCTTAAAGTATTTATTAGATAACTTTATAGTGTTAGATGATAGGCAAATTCATCAAGGTCCTCTAAACTCAATTGCCTTTAGCAATTTGAATAAATTATTTTTAACATGTGCTCTGGATGGATGTATTAATATTTATTCAGAAAGAGATTTTTGTTTAATTCATAGATTTTTCATAGTTGAATCTAATGATTCTACTTGTCGTTCAGGGATCAATTTTTTATCGTTTAGTCCCAAGGATACTCATCTTATATTTAGACAGTTAAATGGAGAGTTAAAGGAATATTTGCTTAGTACCGATAAATATGTCTTAAACACAGCCAGTGGCGTAAAATGGATGCAAGAATCCTATCAAGGACTTTTTATACAAGGAGTAGATTTCCGTAAGCTTAGCAAGGACGCTAGGTTTAATTTTCGTGAAAAAATTGATTTAAATAAGTATGGGGCAATCTTTAACGATCAGGACAAGTCAAATTGGGAAGCGGCAGTGAAGGATGCCTATGGGGACATGGTAGAATAAAACATTCTCGATTATGTATGCTTTGCTGGAATGCTTGATCACCCGTGAGTGTCTCAACTTTTGATTAGGATAAGGATGACAAGGACTATCTCGTTGTATTTATTCACTGACAAGCCTTCGCATTACCGAATGGTGTGAGCTTTCTAATCAGGGGGCATTTTCTTTGGAAGTCCGGTGACAACGGTGATAGTCTCAAAACTAAATACCAGTAACCGCTTTGACTTTTTTATTTTTGATTCGCTCCGCTAAGCTCACCGAAAGTCTGACTTGACCGTTTGCTGCCAAGAGTTGAAGTAAACTGATCCAAGCTATTGGTCTTAGTATTTCTTCCCCTTTTTCGTCTATTTTTTAAAATAGTAAGGAACCACACTCACTTGACGAAAAAAAAACTAAAAAAACCAAAAAAAAAAAATTCTAGAAGTCACCACCAACCAAGTGCCTTGTTTAAGCTTGTTTAGACCTTTTTTAAGAAAAATTCATGAATATAAATCAGGCAAAGAGCAAAAATATGCTTGACTTTGAGCTTGACGTCAAGCAGATGAACTAAGGGATAAGTATTCCTGAGATTTCGCTACAATCAAACGATAGTAGTTATGAAAACCTCAGCAAAAAAAATCTCAAAAAGTATTCTTGTAGGAGTTTTAATGTGTGTATCATTAGGGGGTTGTGGCTTCCTTTCTAATGACAAGGATGATCTAAATCCTTCAAAAAGCCAGACTGTTATGGACACCGGTGATCCTGACGAAGGGGATCCTGATCGTGACGACTGAGCAATCCATGGTGCTTGAGTAATCAAGATAATACAACTAATATGTATGAATTTATAGCCACTCTATCCATCGGTGCAGGCTGTTCCTGCACCGATGTTACTTTAGTGGAAATTAAGTGTTAATAATCTATTTCCTTGAAATTCCGACAAGTTACTTTTTCGGTTTTTCCTTTCTTTAAATTTAGGTTATACTTGGTAAGTGGCAAGCCTTGAGAAGATTATAATTTAATACTAACTGGTAAATGCTGCTCATAGAAATTATAGCTTTCTAGAATTGAAGCTTTTTAAATTGTTTTTGGAATTCTTATTTTAATTCAAAATATCCCATGACTTTTCTACTCTTGGCTTTTCTATGGGGATGGGCAGCCTTCCAGCAAGTAAGCAGCTTTTCCGACCCAACTCCAGACTCCCTTTACAAACAGGCAAGCCACTACCTCGATCAAGGTGAATATCGAAATGCAATCATCAACTTAAGATCATTGGAGCAAAGCAGGGTCTGGTCCAAAGAAGCAGTGAACTTAAGAAAAACCTACAACAACCTGGGATTTGCCTATTACAAACTTGACAAGTTTGATTCCAGTGTGTTTTTCTACAAAAAAGCACATGACTATGCGGTCGCTCTGAAAGACTCGACAAAGATCGTTTCCGCTTTTAATTCCATCGCTCTGAGTTATCGTAAACTCGGTAACTATGGTCTTTCCCTAGAAAACTACCAGAAAGCTCATGAGCTGGCCATCCAGCAGGGTGATCGGGATATTTTAGCCCAAATCCTAACTAACTTGGGGTTGGTGTACCAAAACTTAGACCGAAAAGAAGAGGCACTTGCCCATCATAATAAGTCTTTGGTATTTGCCAGACAAGCAAAAGATTCTACCTCAATAGCTATTGCACTAAATAACATCGCCCTTAGCCACAAGGCTCTAGGTGCCTTGGATAGCAGCCTATACTACAACTTGAAAAGTCTGGAGCTGAAAAAGCAACTGGGAAATAAACCCAGTGCTATCGTGTCCACATTAAATAATATAGGTATTACGCATCTGGCAATGGGAAATCTCGCTAAAGCCGAAACGTACTTTTTGGAATCCAACCTATTATACAAAGAGGTAAAAGATACCTCAGGCCTGTTGATCAGCTATATAAACCTTGGGGATCTTGCTCTGAGAAGAAATCAATTAGTTCTAGCCCTTGCTTATCTGGATTCTGGAGCTGTGCTTTTTCCACAAGTCAGTGATCTGGTATTTAAAAGAGATAATCTGGTGCTACGTTTGGAGGTTTTGGAAAAGCAGGCTCACTTTTCAGAGGCTTTAGCTGTGTACAGGGAATTAACCGCTATCAATGAGCGGATCTTCCAGGAAGAAAAACTAAATGTACAGGAAGTGGAAGCTAGGTATCAAATCAATCAGGAATCCCTCCTCCGGGAGACCGCGGAGCAGAAGACAATTCTTGCGGAAGCCAATGCGAAGTCCGCCAAACAGTTTGTCATTCTATTATCTGTCATCATCTTTTTGACTTTGCTTTTCGGTAGCCAACTATATCGCTTCAATAGGAAACTCCGGATAAAAAATGAAATCATCCAGGATCAAAAGCGGGACAACGAGCATAGGATATACAATTTTCTCTCCCGCCTTCAAGGATTACTCCGTATGGCCTCGGAAAACGTACAGGATCAGACTTCTCGGGAAATCCTATTAAATTCAGAGGCGGCGATCGTATCCGCTGCGGCTTTGCAGGAACATCTGACCTATACTGATCTAGAGAATGAAGAAATGCTTGTCGGCCAATACCTTACTGGACTGGCTGACCGTCTCAGAGAAATGTTTCAACTTACAGGCAATAACGTCGAGCTAAATGTTGATGTTAGTGGGGATGCAAAACTTCCTGTTCAAACTATATTAAATCTTGGATTGATAATTTCAGAAATCGTAACCAATTCCATGAAATATGCATTCCCAGCAGAGGTTCAAGAACCTTTTGTTGGGATTACTGTACAGAAAATTGGAGATTCACTCACTATCCAAGTTCGGGACAACGGGGTAGGAATTGCTGATATTAACAAAAAAGGCATAGGATCCGGACTTATCCAACGACTGGCAAAATATATCAAAGCTGAACTTTCTTTAATTAATGATGCCGGGACACAGTATTCAATTGCCTTGAAGGTGAAGGAGTGAGAGCGAGTCAAATACTATTTTATACATCTTTTTAAGCATTATGATTAAAGATCACTAAAACTGGTGAATGGCAAGCTATTAGCAATTTTTATCTTTCGTTTCCAATGTCATGATTCTCTATGAAACTCAGATACAATTATTTTCAAGGACTTGCTCTTCTTCTAATACCTATCCTGTATGCCTGTGAGCTGAATAAGGAAGACGATATTGACCCTATCATCGACGAACCTATTGTGGAGGAAAAAGTGGATGGGGGACTAGATACACTAGGCAAGTGGGAATGGGTTGATTTGGGAGAAATTGAATTGGGAGGACATGATATCGCATTTGGCAGTCCAGACACGGTATATATTATGAACAAAATATTTCATCCTTTTCCTGGATTGAAGGTTAGCTATGACGGAGGAATGACTTGGCTGCCTGGAGAAAGTCAATACAACATCATTTCGGGATATAATAAAATGCATTTAATTGATCATAATAATATTTTCTTATTTGGAAAATTTGCCCCAATGTTATCCTCATCCAATTACTCAGCAAATATATATAACTTCAATTTTAATGATTTATATAACTCAACTTATAGAAGCTTTTTTCATGAAGGGTGGAGGGGTTGTCTCGCTGATGTGGGGTCTAGAGGAGAAGATGTCTATGTTTTGGCCTTATCTAGTAGAGTAACAATTCAAGGAAAGTTAGGGGATGTGCAATACGATTTAAATCGGTATGGTGTTTATGAATCTATTGCTTTTGCGACGGACTCTGTGGGATTTGTCGGATCTGACGAGGGGGAGATCTTGATGACCAGCGACAGAAACAATTCATGGGTAAGCATTTTAAAAGACCCGGATAAACTGGCAATAGTTGAGTTGTTTTTCCATAATAGTAGTCTTGGCTTTGCATTGACCAATTCAAATGTCATGTACCGTACAACAAATGGGGGTAAGAGCTGGGATAAAATAATTCTACCCCATAAGTCCAATAAACAGGATATAGACTATCTGAATAAGAAAATAGTAATGGTTAATGATTCGCGGGGTTTTACCAATTATGGAATGGAAGTTTTTGAGACCACAGATGGAGGGCGAACTTGGCTAAGAACTCTGAGAGTAGGTAAAAATAGTGTAAATGGAATTTCTTATGATCATACAGGTGCAATTTGGGCTGTTACTGGTGCTGGTCTGTTGAAATTTGAACTTAATTGACCTATACCTTTATCCAAAGCAAAAATTTCTATTTTAACATGAAAAAGCTGTTTAATATCAAAGCCTCACTTGCGATATATATATTGATATTTTTAAACGCCTGTTCCATTGACAAGGAAGATGAAAAACCAAAGGAAAAGGCAAGAATTACACATGAATTTCTCCAGCACATCAACGGTGATCCGTTACGGTCCAAGCTGTGGTATGGTACCAGTGTGAATATCACCCATTACCGGGCGGACGGCTCTGTGGAAAAAATCGAGGAGCTTGTAAATTACAGGGCATGGTACATACAATTCAGCTCTTCTGGTCCCTACACACACGAAACAGGATATTCCTGGGACGATGGAGAGGGCGTGCTGGATGGGTTTTACATTACTATGGGAGATACGAACTTGATGCTTCCAAGAATCAAATCACCTTTGGGGACTTCACGGATCCGTTTTTTTCACAGAAGGCCGGTTATGAGGACATTGTCTTTGATGTCAGGCTTAAGGAAGATTTTTACTTGTCGGATTGGCTGGAGTTTTCCAACACGACCAGCTTTCCGGATGGCAGCCGGGTGGAAACTATATTTGTGCTGTCTCACTAGCCAAGTGCGATAAATGGATAGGTATCCATCTTTTGTAACGGCCAACTAAACACCCCAAATAATCCCAACTTTCGGATAATTTGTCGACCACAGATGGTAAATTGGATTCTATAATCCATTTTTATACCATGCGTAGCCAAGCGTTTTCCTTAGTTTGGTTCACCCTGAAGAATCCCTGCCAGGCCTATGATCAAATTACTTATAGTTGAAGATGATCCGTTTTTCTCGGATTTACTCATAGCCGATCTCCTGAGCCTTTATGCCACAGGAGAGATACACCTGATTGGTCCGGCAGAGACCTATCAGGAAGCAATTTCATTAATCCAATCAGAAAGTCCTGAAATTGCTTTGCTGGATATCAATCTTGGCTCAGCAAATGATTTTTCAGGAATACGGATCGCCGAATTCTTAAACGGTAACCACCCAATTCCCATTATATTCCTGTCCGGCCAGCCATACGGATTTGAACATGCAAAATATACACTTCCTGTCTCTTTTCTGAGAAAACCGTACCGTAAACAGGATCTTTCAGACCAGCTGGAATTGATTATGGTCCGTCTAAATATGGAAAGTAAGCTTAAGTCAGATTCCAATAACGCACCAAAATTGAATGGCAAAAGCATCGTTTTTGTCACCATAAACCGTGGCGAGTTGGTTCCAGTACACTTGGATCAGCTCCTTTTTCTAGAAGCTGATGGCAAAATAATCAAGGCCCACATTCAAAATACACCTTACCCCATAGTGTTCACTTCTCCTGGACTGAAAAACTTTTTTGACGAACACCTGGCTAATCTTCGGGGACAATTCTTTCAAATCAGCAGGAAGCACGTGATAAACACCTCTCAAATTTCCCGGATAAAAGACAATCAGGTGATTCTTCAAAAGGTGGCATCCTCGGGACTTAAAACAGAATTCAGGATCCCTTTTCCTGCAAATGGGGATAGCAAGAAAGCCCTAATCCAAATCTTATTGAACTCTCAAAATCAATAAGTTATATATTGTAAAGTATATTTTTTCATTTGACCAAAATTTCACCAAATGTGATGAGGGAAGATTTACTTCAAGTAAATAGTTTTGAATGATCAGTTATGAAATGGGCGAACTGATGCGTGAACAGATTTTTAAGATAATCTAGAATTGACCAAACCATGATTTGCTTAGGCACTCAATCAGCCAATCTGCTCAACTTTATTGCCTATCAATACATGTCAAAATTACCATCTGAAATTCCGACCTATTTTAGGGCAATGATGGAATTTTGATAATAAAGCAATTAAAAAGGCTTATCAGATAATTATATAAATAACTTTCAATTAGGCCCACAAGTCGGTGAGCTATAGACCGAAAATAAATATCATTCTAATTGAGCGAAAACGATCGATCAGATTTACAACCTACATACTCTTACTATTGATCACATGATACTAAATAAAACAATCACACCAACAATTGGTGAAGTATCGGTAAAATCCTACCAATGTTCCTCCTTTAAATCATTTTTGCTCGGTATCAAAGCCAAAGGGTTTTTAGAGGTAACGAATAAACGATTACTCTTTCAGGCGGCAGGAGAAGGTAGGTCAAAGAATGATAGTATTATCCATAATGAAATTCCGATTTCCGAAGTGGTCGGAATAAGTATTTATTTAGGAAAACCTTTTAACTGGTTGAGGCTTTTGATTGGAATTCTTGTTTCAAGTTTAATTATATCGCTGACAACTGTTTTATTCAGGGCTCTTTTTGAATTCTTATATGATAGTCCGAAGATATTGCAAACCATTTTATGGGGATTATTTATAGGCGCAATGTATCTCGCTTATTTAAACCGTGATAGAGACCGAGAATTGGAACTTGCCTCTAATAAAAACGAAATTAAGGACAACTCGCTTAAGGAACTTGCAATTCTGTCATTAGGATTAGGAATGTTAGGTGTAATAATAACTTCTACCACGGGATATTTTAATCAATTGGGATCGGCTAAGTTTGCCACGGTTGTTTTTGTAATTGTATTGATTTATGCACTGTTTCGATTTTCAAAAAAGCCGGCTTTTTCTTTATCAGTTTTTTCAAAGAGTGGCTCCAATGCCATTGTGGAAATTGCAACTCCTTCACCGCTACCATTTCAAAACACTAAGGCAGGTGCGACTGCTTCCAAGGCTTTAGTGGGAAGACCCGATAAAGACAGTCTATTGGTTTTGCAAGAACTGGGAGCAGTAATTCTCGATATCCAGAATATGGGTGAGCACGGTATTGAAAAGTGGAAGAAAAGCAAAATTTAAATTTATGACTGAAAAAAAATCAAGCAAATGGTTGTCCGCCATAACTAAGGCCACTATAGAAATTGTTGTTGCTCAGTCTTCAATTCACAATAGCTATCAACCAGGTCAGAATAATATGGTTTCGGTTGGAAATACTGAACCAATTATTCCCTCCCGAGAGGAGAAAGCTTATTACGGGCTACAAAAGGCGAAAATTGAATCCAAAGAAGGTCAGGAGGAAATGAAGAAAGGGATACAGGCTGACAAATTAAGAAATGATACACCTCAAAATCTGAGTAACCCTCCTTCAAACGATATTAAAAAAGGATTTGGAACCCACTCAAAAATTCAATCTCAGGTAGAAAGTCATATTAAAAATGGCCAAAACGAAAGTAAATCCTCATCGAAAGGTAGGTGGGAAAGTACAATTCCTAAAACTAGCCAAAAAACTTCATCTGAAATTAAAGATCAGGGTAAAACCTTACAATCTAGTCAAGTGTCTTCAATTCAAAGTACCGGACAAAGCAGTTCCCCTCAAACTAGCCAAAAGGCTTTATCCGAAAATAAAGGGCACGAAAGCACCTCTCAATCTAGTCAAAAATCTTCCTTCCCAGCTACCGGACAAAGCGGTTCTGAGGCTAGCGCTACACCCTCATCCGCCAGTAAAGCACATAGTAGCACCTCACAATCAAGTCAAGGATCTTCATCCCAGAATACCGGGCAACGCAGTTCACCCTCATCTAGTCAGAATTCTTCATCCCAAAGTACCGGACAACAACGTTAATTATGACCTATTTACAGAATCAGTTAAAATTGCTTTTGGGGTCTGATTTGATTAAAAACGGAAAGTTTTTAGAGTTTAAAACATTAAATCCCACATGCAGTATTGACGGGAAGGATTTCGAAGGTAATTATTTGAACTTGCCACTGGATGATAATTTATTAAGCAAACATCTTTTGTTTTTAGGGAATATCGGTACGGGAAAAACGAATGCAATCTCGCAGGTAATTGGACAGGTTAAGAGTCAGCTTAAAGAAAATGATTTGATGATTGTTTTTGATACCAAGGGTGATTATTATGATCAATTTTTTAAACAAGGGGATTATGTCATTTGTAATGATAGCTCGAGATTTGGAGGTGTCCAGGATTATTGGAATATTTTCTCTGAAATTACTCTTGATGATTCCTATCAAAGCATTGTAGAAAGTGCACTTGAAATTTCCGCAAATCTCTTTGCTGATAAAATTAAGAAGTCCAACTCTCCGTTTTTTCCCCAAGCTGCTAAGGATATTTTTGCAAACATCTTAAAAATTGCGGCAACTAGCTTTGATAAGGAGCTTCAAAACAATCAAGATTTGATCGAGTATTTTGAATTGGCCGGAAGAAAAGAAATTCAGCAATTATTTGATGTTCATAATGAAAATAGAATGAACAGTTACATTTCAAACGAAGCAGCTTCGCAAGCGGAGGGAGTTCTTTCTGAATTGAATCAATTACTTAGCGAAATATTTGTCGGGGATTTCAGAAAAGTAGGTAACCTTTCTATAAGGGACCTGGTGAGGAAAAAGGGAGGAAAGACTGTATTTTTGGAATATGATATTACTGTTGGAAGTATACTTACACCGATCTATAGGCTTTTATTTGACCTGGCGATTAAGGAAACCCTCAGTAGCGTAAAGGATAAAAAGCAGCAAGGTAATGTTTGGTTCTTTATTGATGAGTTTAGTTTGCTTCCTAATTTAAAATATTTGGACAACGGGATTAATTTTGGGAGAAGTCAAGGAGCTAAATTCATTATTGGTGTACAAAATATACCCCAGGTCTATCACGAGTATGGACAGGATTTGGGCCAAAGTCTTTTGTCTGGGATAAGAACCGTATTTTCGTTTCATGTAGATGATTTGAAATCAAGGGAATTTATTCAAAACAGGTATGGATTTGCACAAAAAAGATTTTCTTATTCTGATTCATTTGGCAAATCAGTGGATAATGTAACGCCAATGAAAGTAATTGAGGATTGGGATATTTCAAACCTTACAACCGGCACTTCGATTGTTGGTTTACCAGATGGGAATCCATTTATTTTTCAATTTGGGGAGTATAAAAGAGGCTAAATTGTGGAATTATAGGTTTGGAATTTGTATTTATGGGACTTGGTCCCATTATATCAGTTTGAATACAAGTTTTTATAGTCAATGTTATTTCAATATATGAGTTACCATGATCCAGAAAACCATATTTATAAAACAAAACACTACGGTATAAATTATTAATTTGGTTAACCATTTGGATAATGGATTTGATTTGTCAGATAGCACTCTATGGATAGTTAGTCCAATCCCTATTAGAATTATCACAGGAATTAAAATTATAAAGATAAAAATATTAAATTCAATATTATCCCCTAATTTTATTTTATTGTTTACCATTAAATTATAGTATAGGTGACCTATCGGGTAGCAGATTATCCAAAAAATACCTATGAATCTTGCCGCTTCAGGATCTCCTTTTATAATTTTTCCTGTTGGTACTTTGGTAAATACAGTTTCATATTTTCCACTAAAATTTCTACCAGATACAAAGTCATCCCTCATTTCCTCACGGTCTTGGGCAATAAAAAAATAAATTATTATTCCTATTAATAGCCAAGGTACTGACCATGTGGCTAATTGACTTAGTTTATACAGTATTGTTGAATCTGTGTTTTTTCCAACCTGTTCAATTTGATCACAGCTTGTAAGAAAAATAGCAATTATGGCAAATGAAATATTCTTTAATATAAATGCTGTTTTATTTTTCATTTTTATTCTATTTTAGATACTAGGTTTTTTTTTTAATTTATGTGGGTTAGATCTGTTAATACAGTATGGTAAAATATTTAATTTCTATATTATATTAATAATCCTAAAAATTAAATTAAATCAAAAGCCATACCGTATTGCAATAATTCGTAGTTGCTTTTAATTTCTAATATTTCCTTCACCCTACGTTTGTGAGTATTGACCGTATTTACCCCTATATAAAGCTGTTGTCCTATTTCTTCAGCACTTAACCCTTTAACCATCAGTGCTAGGACTTCTTTGCTCCGTTTTGTGAGTTGCCTGTATTTTAGCTTATTCAATTCCATAAATGACATTTCATCAATAATCCGCATAGTCTTAGCCATGGCCCAGTTCATCAGTGTGGAAGGAAGTATTTGGGTTAATGTAATCAGTGGTACTCCTAAATGATCCTTGTATAAAGGTTCTACAAAAATTAGTTCAGCTTGTTCTGAGTTACTGAGTGTAGGGTACCTAATATAAATCTCCTTATCAGCAGATTGCTTTCCTGACTCCTGTGATTTTCCAATCAAGCATGTCTCAACATTGGTAGGATCGAATATTTTATTTCTATATTCCTGAATGGGCAAGTGACGAAAAAAGCTTTGGCTAATGCCATAGCGAAGTTGGCCCATTTCACAGATATACAGATTTTGGAAGGGGGAGTGACTCTGGATAATCTTAATTCCAGGAATCCATGTGGCGACCTGTTCAAAATTCTTAATTTTATTTAAGATTAATGTGTGGTCTGGTTCTTCGGAAGGTGACATAATGATTTATAGGTTGATAATACCCTGAAGGAAGATATCTAGTCAGACCTGTACAACTTTGATTCATGAACTGGGGATATTCAGGATTGAATGTGGATTGGAAAGGAACGGGTGTTGTGAGCGCTCACTAATTTTGGTTAGGGAAGGATTTTTAAAAGTTAGTCGACTAATACAATACTCGACTTTTATCCTGGCATAGTTTATTGGGAATTATCCATAACCATCCGGCCTATTCATACCCATAACAAACTACCTGTAGTTCCAGAGCTTTAGTAAACTGTTAGGCCAAGATGAAGCCCATCCATTTATCCATGAATGCTTAACTCCCTGAAGTTTTAATATAGTTTTTTTACCCCTGAATTCCTCACAAAGTTAGTCCCTTGGGCTCTGGGCGACCGTAAGCTTCCGTCATAAAGCCGCTGGCTGCGCTGCGCTTTTTATTCCTTTTCCTTCAGGTCTTTGTCGCCCAGGGTCTGATGATGCTTCATAATTCATTGTTCCACCAAAACGAAAAAGATTATGGAGACTTCCGAAAGAAAAATTGATTGGTTTGAAGTAGCAGAGATTAAGCTGAGCTATAGCGCAAAAATAAAGGCTTCACTACGGCCAAGAGTTGAAAGCTCAAGACATGTGTATGAGGTGTTTGCCAAAGCCTGGGATCAGGACAGGATAGAATTTGTGGAGGATTTTAAGGTGATGTTGTTATCCAGGGCAAACAGGGTCCTTGGAATTGTAACCATCAGCTCCGGAGGTACAGCAGGTACCGTTGTGGATATTAAACTAGTATATGCCGCTGCCATCAAATCAAATTCCAGTTCGGTGATTATAGCCCATAATCATCCATCAGGAAATATGAGACCTTCAGAACAGGATAAGCGGTTAACCCAGCGCATCAAACAGGCTGGAAATATCCTGGATATCCCGGTGCTGGATCATGTGATCATTACTGCTGATGGATACTATTCATTTGCGGATGAAGGGGAGCTTTAAGGCTCTTCTTTTCTAAAAAGCAGAACGTATTTTTATTGCATTCCTGATGCTGGAATGGTAGTTATGGTATATGTTTTAAAAAGGAAATTAACCCCAGATTTATTGGTACAGCAAGTACTTAGCTAAGTTTGAATTGGAACGGGTGCTGGTAAATCCGACAATGGCTGGAAAGGTGATTCAATCAAAATAATTGCTTGAATTAAGAGGTTACAAGCGGATACAAGCGGATACAAACGAAATCAATCGACTACAACCGGTTAATAACCGTCTAAAAAATGTGGATTATCTAAACTGGGTTGAAAAAGCCATGGAAAGTCTCAATCGTATTTTTATTTATCAACCATTACCCCAAAGCCAACAGGATAAAAGTGTTTATTCCCTATCCCTTAAAAGAGGAAAGAGAGCAGTTAAAGGCATTGAATACCAGTTTTTACCATCCTGATCAAAAGCTATGGAGTCTGGTTAATACCCATGAAAACTGGGAGCTGCTTCAACGTCTGTTTAAAAATAAATTTGAAGTGAGATCAGCTGAGGAAAAATTATCCGTTCCTGTTAAAACCTTGAATGCCCAATCTTTTCAGGCATTGGCAGAGTTGGAACAGAAATTAATTCTTAAAGCCTATAGCCCTTCAACGGTTAAAAACTATGCATCTTCCTTAACTCAGTTTTTAGCTTTTTTCGAAAGCAGAAATATCAAGGATGTGAGTAAGGAAGAGATTGAAGCATTTGTTTATCATCAGATTACCAAATACAAAATCTCAGAAAGTGCACAGAATACACTTATAAATGCAATTAAAGCATATTACGAGCATGTGTTGGGAAGGGAACGCACAGTATATGAGATCCAGCGCCCAAAGAAAAGTCTGACGCTTCCTAATATCCTGAGTCAGGAAGAAGTGAAAGCTATCCTTCAAAGTGTCGACAATCTCAAGCACAGGGCAGTTCTCATGTTGATTTATAGTGCTGGACTGAGGATCAGTGAGGCTATCAAGTTGAGAAGCCGTGATATCCATTCCGATGAAGGCTATATTTTTATTAAGGGAGCCAAAGGTAAAAAAGATCGGAAGGCAGTGCTTTCACCTGTTTTGTTGTTATTACTGCGACAGTATTACAAAGCATATAAACCAAGTTACTGGCTTTTTGAAGGGCAGGAGGGTGGACAATATTCTGCGACCAGCATTCAGGCTGTGTTTCGGCGGGCTGTGGAGAAAAGTAATTCTAATCCCTGGGCGACAGTGCATACCCTTCGTCATAGTTTTGCCACCCATTTATTGCAGAAAGGCACCAATCTTCGCTATGTGCAGGCGCTATTGGGTCATGAGAGTAGTAAGACTACGGAAATCTATACCCACGTTCTTTCAATTTCGAATAAAAATATTCAAAGCCCACTAGATGGGATCGACGAAATTCTTAATTTGGTCACAGCAGCACCCCGGAACCCTGTGGACAATTGCAATATAGACGCAATAGGGTAGTGGTAATGCTGTAATTACAAGTGTTAGAGATTATTTAAAAACTATGTTCGATAGAATATTCATAAAGAAGAATAAAATTTCAGAAAGCTCTGTAGACTTAGGAAAACTATGTGAAGCTTTATTGTTTTACGACAGAACAGATTTTCTTTTAGACAAATTCACCGCTGAACAATTTGTCACTTCTATAGAACTTGAAAAATTAAAGGAGTATTCAGAAAAAGGAATAATAAATCTTCATTATAAAAATTCAGCTATAGGTATTTTTCAATTTCCTAAAGGACAAAAATCCGGCTATGGCCCGATGGTTACAAAAAGCGAAGCTTTTTACCTTGAAGAATACGTTAACAAAGGCTTCCTAAAAGTTTTTAAAGGAGACAAAGCTGAATCTGATAAAAAAACAATTGAGTTTTTAGAATTTTGTTCACCACAAGAATATGTAAATGATTTTCAGAAACTTCTTGAATCTGAAACTGAAGACATATCTCTTCTTACATCTCAATTAAAAATTTATATTAATTCATACTTACCAAACTTAGACGTATCAAGCTTAGAATTAAATATTGAGGACAAATTTTCAACTCCATTGGGAATTGATTCTTATATTTTCAATTCAAATTTTAAACTTGAAGAATTAACTGAGAAATATTCCGCTCTACTTCCAAATAATCATACTTTAAATTGGTCAGCCTTCTTACTTAATAGTTTTGAAAGTAGTGGTGATTTAAATATATCATCTCAATTTAATGCAGAATTATTTACAGATAATAAAAACCTACCTTATATTCAAAATCGGGTAGAAGAATTAGTTAAAAAAGTTGCAAAAAGTGAGAAAGACATAGAAACATTCGAGAACATTATACTAGAAGACTATAGACCGATAAGGGAAGCTATAAACTCTGGAGAGAAAAGTTTTAATGATTTTACTGAGATAATTGACAAATCATTGAAATTTAAAGAATGGCTTAAAAACCTTGAAAGTGATTCCTCATTATTAAAACAGTATTACGACGCTGTTATAAAGGAAAGTTGGATAGAAAAAAAAGTTGCTAAAGCTTCTAGATTTGGAATATTTACTGGATTAGGAATACTTGGAGATGCTTTAGCTGGTGGAGTTCCAATTGGTTCATTAATAGCTTCTGCTTCTGATAATTATTTACTTCCAAAACTTTTAGGAGGATGGAAACCAAATCAATTTATTGATAGTGAAGTAAAAAGTTTCTTACCAAAGAATGAGTAAAAAACAATCTCTAACAATGTATATAAAAAATAGGCGAGACGGTAATGATATCAAGACTTTTCGCTCGTATCAAACTTTGTGCATAGCTGAAAGTTTTGTTCTTCGAAGCCGCCTACTTTTCATATACTAACCGTTAGCAGCAATGCTGAACTCAACCAGATAATACTCTAAAATACCAGACATGGGATTTACAAAGGCGTTATATTATCCAACAATTGACATTCTGAACGAAGAATGGTTGAAAAATGCAGTTCTTTTTTGGGATGAAATAAATACAATTGTGCCTGACTCAATTGATAACCCTTATAAAAACAATTCAAGTCAATATTTATTTGATGAAGGTATCCTAAAACCCTTTAAGGTAAATCCCGACCAAAACATCATCAAATCTCTAACAGATGAAACTCTCAAATATTTACACTCGAATGAGGCTTCGCAATTACTAATTCATGGTAAAGGAAGTTATTCGATGCTACATCGGAATAGGGTGTCAAGCGATGTTAGCATGTTATTTGACATTCATTACGACAAGCTTCCAGATGAAATTAAATACTTATTAGAAGAAGATATGAATTGGGGCTGGTATCGAGTAGATAGTAATTTTGCTTCTTTCTATTTAACTCTACTTGCAAATAAAATTTGTGAGCAAAACTCTATTGCCCTTTTAACAGATAATTCTCTAACATCAAACCTGTCAGATTTCGTTAGGCTCGATAATCAAATAAAAAAAGAAGAAGGTTTTTTAGGTTATAGAGGCTATACAAAAAATCAAGTTGCTAATCTGGCACAAGGACTACTCACAAATTTAATCATCAAGGGAGTCAAAATATCTGAAGTAACCTCATTGACTGATGTCGTGAATTTTAAAAGAAGGCATCAGGATGAACTTGGCTTACTTAGAACAAATATCTTGAAATTGACGAAGGACATTCCCAAAGACATTCCATTAGAAGCTTTTAAGCAACAAATAGAAGACGTGTATCATGATGATTTTTTACCAGCGTATAATAACTTTAAAAAATCGTTAGATGGTTCAAGCATTAAATGGACTGTAGACAACTTTATGAAGATTTCATTTTTCTCAACCAGTGCAACTGCAATTCCGATGACACTACTAGGTCTTTCTATGCCTCAAGCTTTATTAGCCGGCGCTGGCGTATCAATTATTACTTCACTGGTTTCATATAATGTTGATAAAAAAGAAAAGCTAAGAAACAATCCCTATTCATATTTATTAGCAGTGGAAAAAGGAATTTAAGCGTAAAATTAAGAGCACTGCTGCTAACAACTAGGTTTTCGTTGCGTGCGTAGCACGAACGATGAAACCGGTGTTGCACTGCCTGTCCCGATAGCGAAGCGTATCTGGAGAACCGGTGAGGTTCTTATGGGGATTGAGTCGAGATTTTTTGAAGGAAACGAGGTGTCCAATTAGATTTAAAAGTAATACCTACCAGTAGATTCGGTATCGATTCAAAAAAAGTATTGTTGTTTCTAGCTTTTCCAGTGACTTTTGGAAGGGCTTTTTATTGCATGGGCATAGCTTCGCCAGCCCGATCAAAATCAGGAACTAAAACTGGATTGTGACAGCGGAATAGATGGTCTTTGGTGGTCCTCGTTTGGGCAGGCGCTGTATGCTCACCATGGTTTCCTTCCGGCAGCAGGAGCAGTATTGTGGGTTATAGGCCTCCAGAATGCGGGGCTCCTTTTCTGGAATCGGAATTCCAAGTTCCTGATGAATGAGTGGTATTGTGATCAACTTGGATGAACTTCCCAGTATACCAAAGTGGCGGATCCGCACCAGTCCCTTGGGCAGAATATGCATGGAAAACCTTCGGATAAACTCCAGATTATCCAGAGTCATTTCCAGCTTCTGAGCGCCTTTCATTAAAAATACGGAATTGATTTTTCTCCCTCATATGAATTAAATAGGTAAAAACCTTAAGCAGCACTGCAGATCAAAAATGGACAAATTATTTCCCGGTACTACCGATCAAACCTCCAACCTTCAATAAAGTAAATAAGGCTTTACCTACAATATCGGGTTATTTTAAAAACTGGTAGTGCAAGTGAAATTATAGGGATTTGGGTAATCCCTTAAGCATTGGAGCAAATTCCATTTAGACCCAACAAATAGTATCAATCAATTAAATCTGAAGCAATTCAATCTCATTTTTAGGAATAAAAAGTTGTTATAAGTAGTAAATTTTTTAAATTTTGGTTTAGTTTAACTAGCATGATTTTTAAAATCAATCCTAGACTTGATGATTAAAAGCTTATTGGATTTGCAACAAAAAACTGGACAATAGATTAAGCTGCTTTTGAT
>TARA_R110002012_G_scaffold9222_2_pt1 | contig 29995 bp, 62 predicted proteins | sample TARA_R110002012 | Tara Oceans TARA_R110002012 (sample SAMEA4396515) | marine metagenome | biome: Westerlies Biome; feature: [DCM] deep chlorophyll maximum layer (ENVO:01000326); material: water (ENVO:00002006), including particulate matter (ENVO:01000060) such as... | depth 40 m | reverse complement strand
AATCTTGGAAAGCCTATACGCATAGAAAATCCGCCGGATAAATGTCGATGTATGGGTAAAGATAAATGCGATTTTACGCACATACACGCGCACAGAATTACTTCACAGTACCGAGTACAAAATACTTTACCGGAAAAATATATTATCGTTCAATCAACATATTGTAATCATCGTGGTTGTTCAGCGAGGCAACAAATAACATGGGAAATTGATGAGCCGTTTGATTGGAACACCAACCCACCAATCTTGGAGGATTCACAATGAACATACACCTTGAAGATTTCAAGCAAATACTATCAAACGAAGTTTCTATCGAAGACCTTTTGTGTGCATCAAGCAAAGAATACATATCCGACGGAGTAGCAAAAATCGTTCACGAAGTAATTATACCGGAAAAGAAATTAGTCTTTATCCACGACAAAGGAGATTTCATGGGTACTTTCATGGATGTACCGTATGGTTGGGATGATTTCGCCAAAGGCCACAGGTTGTTGATACAGTGAAAGATTGGTACTTATGCGGTAAATGTAATAAGGTCGGGTATCGCGACAATTCAGAAAAATGTCCTTGTTCACCCGACAGGTCAGTTTATCTTCAAAAATTATACAGGAGGATTAAGAATGGAAAAAATTAAAATAGCAGAAATATATGCAGAAAATGAGGCGAGAAATGCACACACAGAAAATGTATTACTTTTAGCGGAGAACTTCGGTACTTCGGTTCAAGTAAAAAGTGTGCAAACGATATTGAAAATGAAAACACGACGAGGCTACATAAACGGTGATGAACACTCCTTTTGTAGTTTAATCTCAAAACTATTATTTGAGAATATCCGTCAAGAATACTTGGAGGTGCGCTAAAAATGATGTACGGAGAATTAGTTACTATTGACGGAGAATTATTTGTCAAGTCAAGTTTAGATTGCCACATAGATTCCCCGCTAAAGAAAGTCTTGCGTGGATGGGAAACTTTCAATGGCGATTATTATTTTATCACAGAAGAACCCGATGAACAAAATGAATCATTCGGATTCATACAAACCGTTTATGGTTGGGAATGGGGTCGCATTTACGAATACGCCTTTACTCCTACAAATCGCGTTTGGCTTATCAAAAAATCAGATTTACCCTATGCAGGTAAAAGAGGTGATTACAATTAAGGATATAATAAAAATAGAGCCAAAAGTACAGTACAAAAAACATCACGGTTTCTGTTCTCACAGATACAACGGTGATAAGTGCGAAGGTCACATGATACGGTTTCCCAATTATGGAAACCAAAGACCACATTACACTTGTCAAAAACATGCGTTTATTTCTTGGGGTAAAATAACTTGGTGGCAAACCGAAAATAATATGCTGTATATCGGTAACTATGAATACACTCCATGTCCCGAAGGCTACCAAATAATTTACAACGAAGAAACAAGAAGGAAGGAAAAGGTGAAAGTGGATGGCGCGTGAAGTATGGAAAGAACAACGAGCAAAAGATATTGTTACTTCTAACAATAAAGTAAATCCTAATCAAAATATCTGTGCGTATAGCGTAGCACGATATTTTAGAGTAGCGCATAAAATAAAATATCTCCATAGAATCAGCGACTTGATTCGCGCTCTTAGAAAAAAATGGACTGTGCGTAGCAGAATGTCGATGGTCAAGAAACTTTTAGCAAAAAAGAAAGTACCGATTACTGTATCGCAAATCAGAAAAATAGTTTCTGAAATTACAAAAATCGAAGATAAACCTTCAGTAAAATACGAAGAGTTTTTTGACCCGAATGAACATAGAAATTGGGTTCAAGAAACATACACCATAAATGACATCAAAGGTTATGTCTTGCTTGTTGAAGGTCATGTCCTTGCATTATCGCGTCACGGAGATATTGTGGTCGATACAGACCCAAGAGTTAGAGATAGGAGAAAAGTAACTATGTTCTATATGGTGAATCAGACTTTCAAAATGATGCCTACATCAATGGGTTGGTCAGATGAGATTAACGATGCAGAATTAGAGAGGATGGGAGTAAGATGATTTTAGTCGGTATTTGCTCCAACCGGAGGGTTTATATGGTACTGAATATAGTATATATTACAGGCGGAGGCCGAAGACAATGACAGAAAAAATTGAACAGTGGACAGTAGTACAGGATGGAAAACCGGATTTTACTTTTACGATTAAAGATATACCGAAAGGAGATGAAAAAGATGCCAATTGATATGACACCAAGTAGGGCAGGTTATATTTATATGCTAAAAGTAATTGTTGATGGTTCCACTAAGAAAAAAGATATTGCTTGGGCTAAGGCTGAATTACAAAAAATAGAAAATGGAAAAAATGTACCAAGGAGGACTGAATGATGGATAGAGAGTTAATGGATAGAATTATGGAAAAACTAAGTGAGAGAGATAAGACGGTAGGTTGTAGTGGTGAAGGCGAAGTCAATTACTTAGCCGGTGTTATGGAAATGTACCTTGCGCTAAATCCCGAATCAGAAAAAGACGGGTCTTGGTGTCCTCCTACATGGGTGATACCTATTCTAAGTGGCGACAGTCCTTTGAAGATATGGAGGTCTAAACAATGACTTACTATGATATTGAAGCGAATCAGTGGGACAGATGGCAAGGTATTCACAAAGATGTCGGTTATGAAATCGCGATAGATTCAAGCGTTGAAGGTGACAATTGTTTGAAAGTTACTTTTTACGAAAAAGACATGGATGGAGAGTTTTATGTTTCAGTGGATATTACAGACGACGGTTTTGAATCGAGTCTGCGTGATGCACATAAAAAAGCCATAAAAGTAATTGATGAAGTCATGGGGGACTACTGATGGAAATAAAAGAAGAATTAATGGAAATGCGTCAGTTTAAATTCAGTATGCCACTTCCTGAATTAGTGGATGAGCATATTGCCTTGTTTGCAGAAGTCAAGCGATTGCGCGTCCTTTTTCTAAGGATGCGTCATTGGGCAGAACCAAAGATGCACGAAGTCCACCATGATGCTTGGAGAAAACTACACGAAGAAATATATGAATTAGAAGAGGGGGAAAACTAATGGGTAGTGCATTCACGGCTGATAGAGAAGAAACTATTCTTGAGTTTAGGCTTCGTAATGTTTGGTCAAAAGACTTCAAACTCACCGATACCAAGGTTAATAAGGTACTAAAAAGAGGACAGAATACCGAGAGGGAGAATCATGATTGAGAAAAAAGAACAACCAAAGATACTTAGTGTTACTTTAGTGACAAAACAAGACGAATATGAAAAAGCCAAAGATGCACTACAAGCGGCATCAACGGCTTTGCTAAAACTAAAGAATAGATTTAGTGTAATACCGGATGATATTTACTATGCCGAGTTTGATACTCCAATAGTTTTAATGGAAAACAAACTTAAAGAATTGATGGGTGATGATGAATGAGTAACAATTATTATTATTTAGCACCATGCAGAAAACCGTTCACTAACATTATCGTCAGTAACTATAACCCCGAAGAGGTTAGAGCATGGTTTATTTTTACAGAAAAAGAAATGAGTGACATGGGTATAGACGATTTCCTTCTTGTTCCCGACCCTAACAAACTTAGTAACGATTTGGTGGTGATTGACGATGGCTATTAATGTCAGAGAAGTATTACATCTTGGGTCTTGTCTAAAATGTCAAGGTAACTATTCAGAAGATGTTATCATATTCTTTAACCTTAAATGTAACTGTGGTGGTAAAAAATGACACGATTAGAGATATTAGGCAGAAAACTAACTCGCGAAGAAATGACAGACGCAGATGGAAACTTACGCTTGCATTGGGTTCTTAGAGATGAAAACGGTCATGTGTGTTTGCACACTAAAAAATGGGATGATTTTCTCAAAGAATTGATGTTCTGTTATTGCGAGTACATGAGGTGATAAAATGAAGAATTGGTTGACAGAAGAGATATTTAACGAAGAGGCAGGGCATTGTGATTATTGGGATTGGCAATTTGAGTCAATCAATTTCCAATGGCTACCGAAGCGTGGAGTTTGGCATATCAGATATTATGATTATGCGGGTATTTTTAACGGAAAAATAGAAGGTCGAGAATTGAACCGATGCGTATGTAACGACGGTCAATTTACACACTACATGGTCGAAGGCACTAAGGACAACTTGAAGAGAATACCGCTTGCTTGTCCTACATGCGAGCCGGAACCAACACCCGTACCGGAACCGACAATGTGTTTTGTTTCTGATGATAGAAGATGGGATAATTCCCATGCAGGTTCGGGTATGATTATTCACGATTCAAATTGTAATCATGTTCAATGGAAACATCACGGAATGTATTTTATGGAGAAAAGTATTCCTATCACAAAAGAAGGTATGGAAACTATCGGATGGAATATGCTTGCAGACATAGCGCGTGAGATGGATTCAAACTACGATGTTCCCAAAGGTCATGTCCCTTGCACTGAAGATGAGTGGAGAGAATGCTTTAACCTTGAAAGAGCGAAGCGAAATGCTACGCTTGATGTGATGCACTACGCTACTTGCGATTGCATGAAAGAGCATCGGGAAAGAATAGAAAAAGAATTGGGGGAAAACTAATGACCGAAGTACGATTTCATTACAAGTGCAGTAGTTTTAACAAAAAAGTAAAATGCCAAAGTATAGGTGAAAGTTTTTTTCAAAAAAAATACAATTGCAGAATATCGTGCAGATGTGGTAACATCATGTATTACAAAGGAGAAGTCAGAATTGACTAATACCAAGGTTTATATTCAATAGATAGGAGGACATAATATGACGGACAGTAAGCAAGGTCAATTGATTGATGGTTGGGTTGAAGATACAAAGGTAAATATGGTTGACGCTATGATAAAAATAATGGGTCAAGAATCCTTCGCAGAAGGTACTTTTGTTCCCGAAAGAGTAGTGCATATTTCAGAAGTAAATATAATTCAAAGAACATGCGCCCATTGTGGTACGGTTGTTACCGGACCCGATTACAATGTGTGGCACATCATGGCCGCACATGAATTAGGTCATTTACAAGATGCACAACAATTAGCATTCAATGTCAAAATAGAAGATGACGACGACGACAACGGAGGTGTACCTGTATGAGTCACCCATATTTAGAAATTATCGGAAATCTAATTTTTGATTGGAGTACGATATACATTTGTCGTACAGAAGATTGTCGTATTCCTATTTTCATAAAAGGAGAATGGAAAGACGGTCATTGGGAATATGAAGAATCGGGTGCTTGGTCTTGCATGGAAAATGATAGATGTCCGGCATGTGGAGAAAAAGGAGAGTTACTACAATGAGTAAAGAAATGACAACAATACAAGTTTCAATAGGATGCCCAAGCGGTCAAACCGATTGGGGTAATGGTTATATTATCGTTAAAGTTTCAAAAGGATTTGAGCGTGAGTTTGTTGAGGCAATCAAAGACCATGCAAGATTCTTTGCTAAAGAATACACATTGGAGGATGATGCACAATGAACCCAAATACTTTTATGGGTCAAGTAATGAAGTGTTTCGACTTGACGATTGATAACAAACAGGTCGAGGATTCAACCGATAAATTATGGTATGTAGGCGACCCTTGTTATGTCGTTGAGAATAAAGATTGGGATTTGTTTTGTCAAAAAACTTGGGCTGATGATGCAAGAGCAAATGCGGAAAATAACGGTCACATGGATTCAATCATTGAATGGGAAGGTGAAAGACTTGAGATTTGGTCTAACGGTGGTGACGGTGTTTGGGGCTTTAACTTTGAAGGTAAAAGTATTCCCTTGAATGGATTTACTGCGGAGTTTGGCGTTGATGCAGGTATCTTCTGTGTGATGCCGGTTGAGATTTGTAAGCCTTTAGACATCGAAGAATTACAAAGGCTTGGTATTATTTTTATGGGAAAAAAACCCAAATTGTATGTTGAAGATAACATAGTGTATATCAACGATGTCGCAGATAACTCAAGAGAAGAATGTTGGAATTGTGATGAAATGATAATGGAACATGACCGTATGTGGTGTGATACAGGAAACTGTTGTGGTTGTCATTCGTGTTTTGAATGTGAGTGTGAAGAGGAATGAGTTTCACAAGACAATTCAAATGTAAATTGTGTGATAAAAATACCAAAGGTCACGGACACATGCTTAGTCAAGGTGGTTACTGTTGTGATGTTTGTAATATCGCAAAAGTATTACCGGCAAGATTTAGAGGTGAACACCTATGAAAGATAAAAAATGTAAACAATGTAGGCTCTTGGGTTATTGGTGTGGTTGTCAACCAACAGTAGTCCATGAGGATGACGACGGAACCGTGTATTACTCGGATGGGTCTAAAGTACCGGAGGACTAAAAATGAATCCAAAATTACCGAAAAACAAATCTTTAGATGGGGTGCTTTCACGCAACCCCGACCCGTTACCACATAATGCAGGTATGCCAAGAGGTGCGCCGCTTGGTTACAGTAGCATAGAAGAATACTACGAAGCACAAAGGAGATGTAAAAATGAATAGTGTCATTAGTTTTCTCTTAAAATTAGAATCACCTACTCCCGAAGATACGGAGGCAGAAGCATGAGTTACAAATGTAAAGCAAATCAAAAGACCTACACTCGCACTAAGAAGAAGGCGAGTAAAAACTATTGGAATGGTCATTTCACTCATGCTACTCCTTACGAAGTATGTTGGAATTGTGAGCATGGGTATTGTTTGAAGAATGAGGTGAAGGTATGAGTATCAGAAATAGAGATAGGAATTACATTTACACAATGGATAACGAAGGTATGGTTCAATGGTATTGTGGATTAGGCAAACCTTGGAAGATAGAAGATAATCCGATGTTCGCAGTTAGCGTAGCCAAAGGTCAAATAGAAAATATCCGCAAGGGCTTAGAAACTTTTACGGGTAAAAAATGGGAAGTATCAAACGGTACTCATCATTCAGTGCCTCATACATTTAATTGTGGTTGTTGTAATACTTCATGGAATGAATATGAAGAATACCATGTAAAAAACGCTGGTGCTGGTTATCGCATCATCGGCCAAGTGACAACAGTACCAATTGCGAGTTTACTTAGGAGTGAAACCCATTGTGATGATTTTAGAATCGCAGTATTGTTTTCCGGCAATTGTAAAGTGTGCGGAGATAATCTATGCGGAGAATGTATTCCACCAACAAGAGGCAGAAATGCTGGCAGATGTAAAAACTGTAAGAAAAAGTCATGGGAAAAGTAAAGCGTCAAAACAGACGACGATAGACAAGGTGAAATAGGTGAATACTAACAGGTTAAATGCTGGCAGAAGAATAGATGTGGATTGTCCCAAGTGTGACGCAAATCGCTACGCAGTAGCACTTTTTTGCGATTCGGACAATACCAATCATTTACAATTAGTATGTTCTAATTGTAATCATCATATTGTTTTCAAAGTAGGAGAGGGTAAACATGCCAAGAAAAGGTAAAATCGGAATATCGAACATAAGATTGAGAAGAAGAATGGTTGAGATTTTAGCGTCTATCGAAGGGAATGAGTTTCCTTCTGCACAGGCGTTATTAGAGAGGCTTGTTCAATCCGGCATGAGTCCGAGATTGATAGGTAGCGTAGGTAGGGTATCACAATTATGCAGAACGACTAAAGGTATTGGTTCTTTTACCGGATTAGTAACAAGCGGTATGGGTGATAACTATAAGGCAGAAGTATATTACCTTGAAAGTGAAGAAGCCTTCAAACAGTGGGTCAATTCAAAGACGGTGTAATATCAATGCGACTTGGCTCTTGGGTTTTCCTTAAAAGTAAAGATTTGAAAGTCGATTGTTTTTATCCCTATACTAAGAGGGGAAAAAATAAAGTCTTTGAGCCATACATCACTTTTACTTCGCCGTCGGGCTATTTGTATCTTTACGGCAAAAGAAATATGTGGTCTTTGTTAGATTCATTATTTCCCAACGACCCACTTCCCCGAAATCCGGTAAATGCAGACCTAAAAGATGCAGAGCAAGGTAAAGTTATCATAAATGAATTACTACAAGACCCCGATGCGTGGGAGGATTTGCGATTGCAGGTCAGACAGGGTGAGAGATATGACCCATTTGGCCGTTCTAAGGGTGGTTTAAGGCCATCAAATGAGTCTGATGTAACTTTTATCATGTCGGCTTCTTCAGCGTCGTCAGAGGTGGATATAACGCCTAATTTGGTACTGCTTGAAAATCAATTCAAAACGGCGTACTGTATGCCATTTACTATTACCACTAAAACAAACATGAAAACAATTCCGGCATTGTTTATTCCATTGGATTCAGCACAGAATTACAAAGTCGTAGTCACTGATGAAATCGGTGGAGAACATCTTATCTTTTCCATAATAGAAAACGCAGGTTGTAATTTCAGACCGAAGGCCGCTTCGCGATTCAATTCTTCGCAAATAACAAATATACAAAATGAGATTTCGGAAAGGATTGTCATGTTAAAATCTATCTTAAAAATAAATTATTCATTCTCTCTTATGCGACCACTCGATGCAGGTATGAAGTGGTACGAAATGGATTACTTAGAACATCGTCGCTTTGCTTCTTGTCCCATGTATTCAGATTGGCGGGTAAAGTATGCAAGCAATCAACAATAACACTATGATATTTGGTGTAAATCCTTGTCTGATAGATTCTATGTAATAATCCACTTGAGCCATAACATACCTAAGATGCCACTTCCTTTCCATAAATTAACGATATTTCTTCTTGACTTAAAGGTAGCGAGTAAAATTAATTAATTATATTTTTCACCCTGCTACTGAAAGAATTAATTGTAACGCAGTACATCGGTTTTAGGTAATTGTTGAATTGTTTCATAGAGGGGGGGAGGTTTATTCTATTACTTACTTCTCTTATTATTACTTCTTTTTCTTACATGCCTATGAAACAATTCAAGAATTAGGAGAAATCCAATGCAGTACATCGGTTTAATTCTTTCAGTAACTATCGTAATTATTGAAACAATACCCTTATAGCCCATATCGAATAAGGTAATGTTATGGCAGGTGCTATGAATAGAGGGTTGCTCACTACAAGAGTATGGAGTATGCTTCAAGACGGTCCTATGACAAGTGAGGAATTGTATCATAAATATGTAGCGGCTTATGGTACGGGTAAAGCCGTTGATAGACCTTCAACATTTGTTCAAATCGTCATGCGTTGCGGTCTAATGAAAAAAGTAGGTGAGACAAAAGTGGTTACTAAATATCTTACAGGCGGAGCCACGCGTCGTACAGTTAGTGTTTGGGAGGCAAAAACATTACCGGAATTAGTAAAGCCGTATCTCAAAGACGGTCATCCATTGAGAAAACTATCCCGTATGCCAAAGTTTGTTCGTGATGCGGTGAAGGATGCGAGAGGTGAATGTAATGAGTCATGAAAGGTTTGAGTCCCTTGACATATTTTGGAAAGGTACTAAGAGTACATTTAGCCCTAAAATATGTTACATCTATGTTCAAGGCGAATATGGTTTCATCCCATACATCGTAGGTTCCTCCGTCGAGAGTGGCAAAAAGCCCATAGCAGAAATCGTGTCGAAAAATATGTCGATTGACCCTTTCAATAGAATGCCTAACATGGTAAAGCCATGTTGGTCTATTACTCAAGTGTCGAGCAATACCTGTTTTATCAATATCAATAATTTCCATGCAATCAAAATGATGCCCGATTCAAACCCCGATGTTTGGGAGAAGTCATACCCCTTGATGATGGACTTACTTTTATTCCTAAAACAAAATGGTTGCTCTCAAATTAATTTCATCACTTCGATGAATGCGGGAGAGGCTGATGTCGAAAGCGATTTGCTCATCTATGATATGCACAACGAAATAAGACCCGAACAGGATTTACTACTATCCCTACCTGCGTGGGCCATGCCTCATCTGTGGCGTGAGATGGGCGGTAAATCTTGCGTGGTCTGTGTGATACAGGATGAGGGGCAGTACATTGACAAGCAAGCATTTGACTTGCTTGAAGATTATATCGTGGCACTTGGGCTACCCTATGACAAAGTACATAGGGACCGGCTTTCACAAGTCCTTTTGTCGGTGAGAGAGAACATAGAAACCTTGGGGCATTCGTTTGACATATTTGGTGATGATGGGGGAGATTGGGCATGAATGATATTATCAGTAAACTAATACAATTTACCAAAGACAATCACTACATTGATGTCGAAGATAAAATCCCTATCTTTGCTTGTAGTGTTGGCGCACATATTTTTAACGCTATTAACAAATGTAGCCGATGCGACTTCGACCCTGCACACGCACACAATAATAATTTCAATATCGCTAACTGTCCGTTGCGACATCACAACCCACCAATTTACACTCCTATGTCACAAGTCGGTGATACAAGAATACACATACTAATGCGTGGTGCTAAAGGTTCCGGTAAAAGTATGTTGATACAAATGTTCCTCAACGAAGGTACGGGTTTGCTTTACACTGATTCAGCATTCCACGATGGTATGGGGTTCAGAACAATGATGGGGCCGAACAGTGTAACCGAGGCAGGTATGTTCGGTTCTGTCGATGAAGAAGGTGAGATTGTAGGCAGACCATTAGCGCGTGAAATGTGCGGTGGGTTCCTTGGGTTTGAAGAATCATCCAGCCTAACTGATGCTAACAAAAAAGACCATAGTATAGATATGAAAAATCAATTACTTACTTCCCTTGACAACGGGAGAGTACAGAAGATGATGCGTAACGGTTGGGTACAATACAATACCCGTTATACTTTATGGGGTGGTACTCAACCTGCCCGACTTGAAATGGAGTCCGGTCTTGACCGAAGGTTCTTCATCATCGACATTGAGATGTCACCGGAAAAGGAGGCACTGTTCAAGAAGGCGCAACACCGTCAATCCAACATGACTCGACTTGATAGACTCGCACTTGCAGACGAAGCGATTTACATTCGCAATTGGTTTAACACAAGAATGCTCGATGCAATCCTCAATCCTCCATCGGGAGTTATTTTTACGGATGAATTAGGTGCATGGCTTGACCGTGATGATATTCGTTCCTATGAGGCAGACTTGTTCCGCCGGTTGGCTATTGGTTATTCTATGCTCAAGGATGAGTGGAGAGGTGGAGAGGTTTTACGGATAGAGTTAGATGAACCGTTATTGTCTTTGCTTGAATCATCTTTGTTAATGCGTAGGTCTGTTATGGATTCTGATGTGAGAATGGTCAAGGATGCGTTTTGGATGCAAGACATCAAGCGTTCCACTTTACTGAAAGAAATAACTCGCATTATTACTAAGGGTGATTATGTAGCGGCGAAGCGTTGGATTGATGAGAGCCTAAAGTCTCAACCTTGGTATGCTGAATACACACCGAAGGCTGATGGTCGTCGTGGTCGTAAAGGTGTTATGTGTCGTATCGGCCCATTGACCGACCCAAGACAAGTAGCGCAGAAATGGGGTAAGGAGGAAGTAAAACAATGATAGAAATAACCGAAGATAATCTATGGTTTCACCATAACGAAAAAGACCCAAGCCCTATCAAGTGGTATGTGCAAGTAGCCGCCACCCATGAGTTTTCTCCCGAAGTAGCAGTTTTGCGGGAAAAGTACGGACATCTAACTATCATGGAACAGGGCTTTGATGAAAGCAATCGTTACGGTTGGTTTACAGTATATGCTGTCCCACTTCACGCATACTTGTGTGTCTATCCTCAACAGTCCGAGAATGCTACATTTGCTCAAAGGAAAATAATACCGAGATTATCTCGCAAGTATCGGGAGATGGTACAATGAAAACTGAACAACAAATAAGGGAAAAACTAAGTCGTACCAATAGTGCGTTAGAGATGGAGTTACTTTTATGGGTATTAGAAACACCGGATTGTCCGTTGTGTGGTATGAGTAATCGAAGAGAGATTGAGATTGGTATTCATCAGAATGAAATCACTCCTTCATTTTTAGAGGAAAAGTATTCTTGGCCCGAAGGCACAGTGATGACTCACATGGATGAACATATTGATTATGACCCTGTTGAGGCTCAACACATGGAGAAGATGCGTAGTGAATCAATCGACACTCTTGATTCAGCACAGGACATCGTAGGCCGTCTGTTAGGGTGGATTGATGAGTTAGAACAGCAAAAGGATGAAGGCGAAGGTATCACTTCTGAATGGGTGGCTGATGCTACAAAATTAGTAGCACAGGCTAACACTTCTCTCCGTCTTGTCGGACAATTGAAAAAAGAAATTGGTGTCGATTCGCAATTACTTTTAGCGCAAGCACAGATGGATAATGTTATGGGTGTTTTAGTTAATACTCTCCGTGACCAACCTCACTTGTTAGATAATGTCGAGTTACAATTAGCGGCATTGAAACCGCCGAGTCATATTCAAGATGTTGAGTTTGAGGTGATTGAATGAATTACTCGGAGTTTGACAATAAAATAAAAGACTGTTGTATAAGAGAATTACAATATCGCACTGATGAAAACAAATACGGTTGCGGTGTGTGCGGCACTATATGGAAAGTGGTGAATGACGAATGAGCAAAGAGTGGAGAAGTGGTAGTAACAGGTTGTTGCGTCGTCGCTCTATTTTGAAACACGAATGGCCTCGGCTTATTGATGCTATGATGGAGGATGGGTTACATGCTCAAATTACAGAAAAGGGTATTGTTTTTTCCGTAAAAGGATATAGAGTAAGCCCTGCTTCTGTGAGAGAAGTTTGGGGCTTGAGTGAAGGTCAAGGCGCAAAACTACGCATGTATGTTCACCGGCACGACCCTTGGGGGAGTGAAGGTTGGGAGTAGTGATTTTAACTGCCGACGAAAGCAAGTATCGAATTAGCCCGTACATTGAAGCGCGTACAATCCGAGATGCGCCGACAGCACATGATACATCGTATATCTATCATGTGGGTAGGATTACGGAAAAAGAAATCCTTAGATGGGTCGATGTAGTTACCTATCGTTTGGTTTTTGTTATCAAGAAGTTACCTAAGATTACCCCTAAAACTAAGGACAAAATTATTATTGATAAATCACTTTTGAAATCCAAGGGTGATTTCAAAAAACAGTTTGAAGGATTGTTTAGGTGGTCTGATAGACAAAGAGTATTTTCTATGTTCGATGGTACGCCTATCCCACTTGCGATAGCATTCCTTCGTGCTAACCGGATTGACAATATGAAATTGTGGAGATTGATAGCAGATACTACTTTTGTTTTGCCGGAAGAGTATAGCAAGGCTTTGTTATGTTTTGGTGTCAAAGCGAAGCGTGATTATGTTCAGTGGCCTAAGCGTAAAACAACCGCAAAAGAAAGACCGGATGGTTTTCGTGAGACTGATGTTTATTGGGAGCAGTTATTGGAATGTTCTGCAAAGGTTCGTAACGATGTTAGAGATACCGGAAAAGTACCCAAGGGTGTCAAAAAGACAAAGGAGAGTATATTAGAATGGCTTTGACATTTGGCTTCTTTTTTTGGGGGTTTCTAATTTCGTTTCACTCCCTTTACTATCGTAATCTTTGTCGGGTGGCTGATAGTGGAGATTGGATATTTACTCCCGACCAAATAATCTCCGACCCTAATGCTACAATACAGGAACCTAAAACCAAAGACCAACATAACCATGAGTACCAAAATACTCACAATCACGAATACGATTCAAGTCATATTCCTATCGAGTGGTTCATGTGGAGTGACTTATGAAGTGTCGCCACTACTTTAATAGGTAAAGTATATGGCGCATAACATGAGCGCAACGAATAGGAGAGTTAGACGGGCAATTTTGGAGATACTGTACGACAGTGGCCCCATGACAAAAGAAGAGGTAGCGTCGGCTTTGGCTGAACGAAAAGGTGTCAACCATGTCCCTTCGCCACATAGTCTATCGGCGTTGCTATGCAAATCCCACAGTGTTATTGTTGTCGGAAAAAAACAGGTTGAGAATATGGTTGGGGTCAAAGCAAAACATTTGGTTTATGATATTGACCGCGATGTTGTTTTGTGCAAAGATGAATTGATTTACATTCGTGAACCAAGTACAATGACCCCAAAAGAAAAAGCAAGAGCGAGTAAGTGTCTATCTTGCGGTAGGACTCGCATCAAACCTGCTGATTCTGACGAATGTTTGACTTGTGTTAGATATACTGTTTAGTCGTTTTTTAGGCCAATACCAAGGTTTATATGGTACTGTGCATAGAGTATATTGTAAGAGGAATGAAGAGTGGATAGAGCGCAGACCGTAACCCATGTTGAATACGAAGTCCTTGATTGGATTTTGCATAACATTGATGTTGCCGAATTACATGAAGTAATGGCAACGGATGATGTTAGCACTAAACGATTTAACCAAGGTGTTACCAATGTCACTAAGTTAATATACAATCTCGCTGACAGAAGAAAGCATAGGCTACCCAAGAAGCATTCCGAATACAAGGCTAAGGAGGCAAACACAAATGACAAAAACAATCGTAAAAAGAAGTCCGTATAAGGTCGGACAAGTATTGAACCAAACCAAAATGAAGCAAATCATTAGGGGTAAAACTATACCGTCTTGCGGCGGCTACAAGGTTACTTCTGTGGCTAAACTAACTCATGCGAGTGGTGGTTACATTATCAGCATTAGGGGTAGGAGACATCTTAACGGTTCTCCGGTAACTGCGTCTTTCATTGTTACTTTCCCTTTGCTTGGTCGTAAGACAAGAAGGGCTTACCATACTGCGTTTAGGTACTTTACTAATCAGCCTACTAAGCATGTTAATAAGGCTCCTTCACAACCTGTTAAAGTAGTGGAAACAAAGCACATTTCTAAGACTGTACCGGCTGGTAATAGAAAGAAAATGTTGTTGATTGATTTTTTGGAGGAATGAATATGAGAGAAGCGGCTATTAAAATGTTACAATTAAAAGAGATAACAGACGATTTGAAATATCTCAATAGGTTGAATAGAGAAGAGTTTAGGGAATTGTTTTTCGCTAACAGTACCGTTGATTACTTCTTACCTAAGTGGGATTTGTTTTGTCAAGACAAACTAAGTTTCATTTGGTCATGTTCTCTCGACAAGTTACAAATCATTGTCGATTACATAGAGGGGTGTAAGAATGAATGAGGCATTAAAGGCTATACAGTGGATATTGAATGATGAAGAAATCACATCATACATTAGTGAAAAGGAAAAGGCTCACGAAGAGTTTAACGGTAAACCTTTACCGTGGAATGCTCGTAGTCATTCCATAAAAGAAGTGTTGGATGCTTTAGCCGCTATTGAGAAATGGCATTTGGAATTGGGGGAATCTTTACACGATTTGCCCCAAGATGAGATTATCGAAATGATTGAAGAACATTTGGAGGATAACGAATGATAGTTAGACTTTACAACCGATTCGTTGAATGGTTGGTACTGCGCCACTTTCCTAAGTGTACCGCTTGTGGTTGTGCAGGTGCTACTATGTCATGGATTTCCGACCCTGTATGCAACGACTGTTTCCTACAATTGGTTGAACAGGAAATGGCTGAACATGCCGATACCGATAGGAGGATGAGAGCATGAATATGTTTCCGTTAGGTGACAATGCTTGCCCTCGTCAATCCGCTAAGGATAACTGCGACAAGCATGTGATTAAAATTATCACAGAAATAACTCAAATGGCGACTTCTGCCGCTATCAGACATAATGCTACTACCGATATGCTTCCGCTTACAAAGGCTGGTAATCCTCATCGTGGTGGTTATCACAATCACCCTATGACTCGCTGGATAGGAGATTCAAGGGAAAACTATCTTTGGGCTATCGAACATGGTTCTGCCCTTTGTGTGGAATACACTAACCGATATGGTAAGACCCACTTCTGCACAGATTCAATATGTAACACATTACTTGGGTTAGCATATCTTATTCCCTCATTCGGTATGACTACTATGCCACAATGTATGCCCGAAGAATACAAGGTCGAGGGTGATGTTGTCAAGGCGTACAGAAATTACTACATGGCTGAAAAGCGATACATGGCTACTTGGAAAGATTGTCGAGGCAAGCCGTCTTGGTGGCATGAGCGAGACTTTCTTTACGGGGTAAAGTTTCAAGGAGTGTGAACGGATATGAATATAGATACTTGCGATATTAAAAGAATGACTATTGTATATGGTGACGGTAGTATGGTGATTATGGTTCGCCAACCCGACGGTACATTTAGTTACGAAAGGAGGAAACGCTGATGAACGGAGTTTGGGCTACAAAATACAGACCTAATAGTTTAACGGGTATTGTAGGACAAGATACACTTGTTGCCGAGTTAATGGCGATAGTGGCTGATGATGCACCTATGCAACATTACCTATTCTATTCTCCCGAAGCGGGTACAGGCAAGACTTCTGTTGCTCATGCTTTGGCTAAGGATTTAGATTATCAGTTAATCGTATTCAACGCTTCTTCTAAGAAGCATAGAGGTATCGAGTTTGTTGAAGAACATATCATACCTATGATTCAAAGCGGTATTCAAGAGCGTATATTCCTTTTGGATGAAGCCGACCAATTGACCGAAGCGGCACAAGCGGCACTGAAAGGTGCGATTGAGAATGCGAGTGGTTATTTTATCCTTACTTGTAATCGTCTGCCGAAGGTATCTCCTTGGCTTCAATCGCGATGCCAAGTACGCACATTCCAACCTATCAGCCAAATAGACATGGTTGATAGATTAGTTAAGGTTGTTACTTTAGAAGGTATGCTTGACAAAATACCATCGAATGTGTATAGTGTTATTGTTCAGAAACATAACGGTGATTTGAGGAATGCTATCGGTGCGCTTCAAACCGCTTGTAATTTACCCGCAAAAGAAAGGGATAGATTCATTGATAGTTTGACTACACCGGAAATAGATTTCAATAGACTTCTCAAGTTATGCTTTAGGGATAAGTCATACGACGACGCAATCAAAATGTTCATCGGTTCTGTCCGAGAACAAATAAGAAATGTATTTACTTTTGCCGTTAATTCAAATGCCGGAGTGGATTCAAAGATGAGAGTCATTGAGTCTGCTATCATTTCTGAAAGGGACTTGATTAACGGAGTGGATGAACAAGTGGTACGCCATAACTTCATCAGATTACTGATAAATGGGGGCAATCAGTAAGTTTATAACCCCCCTTGAACAACGAAAATATAACGGAGAACCGATAGTATGCAGTACGACGACATGTTAGTTAAAGTAGCCACACAGGTAAAGATAGACCCCGAAGCACTATCAGCGAAGGCTGATGGTATTCTATTACAGGAGGGGGCCGGTTGGCAAGCCTCCGGTAAGACCGAGGATGAATGTCAAATCCTTGCACTAAGAGTAGCGGCACGACAAGTAAGTGCTGAATCTGCTCGTCTTGCTCGTTCCGGTGCAGACCTTTACGAAGGTATGTTTGTTAGTGTTCCTCGACCTAAAGATTGGGCGGGAATGGCTTACAAGAAGATGAAGGGTACATTGGAAACTCTTGATGCAGAAGGTCGCATGGCCTTAGTTTCTCAAGGAGCAATACAGATTTTTGAGGACAACCATGACGGAACATTCTCTAATCACTACAACCCTTCTTTAGAGTCTAAGAGGGCATTTGAAGAAGATAGTGCTTCAAAGGATGCACCGCTACCAAAGCGTAGTATGGCATTGGATGATGGTACACACTTTAGTTTGGTTTGGGATAAAAATAATATGTCCTTCGCTAATGGTAATCCTAACTTCAAATACGGTGCGCTAAGACCTCTTGAGGAATTAGACCGTACTTGTATCTTCTATGGTCGTAATGCGGCTGGAAATGGTAATCTCGGTGCTATCGAAGTACGCCTAAGCGGTGAACAGGCCAAGATTCAATTCCCTACCTTTGTAACAGGTACTATTGGTCTAAAGTCTGCTAATAAGCCTCTATTGTGCTACGGTACAAAGGCTACTGTCTTTACTGCTGACCCGTCGAAGGCTTCTATCTTCGATGCTCCACCACTGTCTCTTGAAGATGGTACACCAAGCGGTATGATTGCTGATTGGCTCGGAGATACATTACTACCTTCTCTTGAGAAGTGTGCCGAAGTTTATGATACATTAGACCAAAAAGAAAAGTGGAATACTACTTTTGCCACTGTTGTTGAAGTCGTTCACATTGACCCAAGGGAGAGAGGCGGATTTGTTCTAACTCTTGCTGATACTGATATTATGAGTGGAGTCCCACCTATCGACATGATTGTTCCATCTGAACATGAAGGCGAAGTGGACTTTGCTATCGGTTCTGAAATAGTTATCATCGGCTCTCCTTGGACTACAAGGGATGGCGAAATGCGATTCTCTGCGAGTGGTTGGTGGTGTGTCAATGCTATGGCCCCTCTCGCTAATACAGAAGTGGGCGAAGAAACCGGATGGGATGCCGAGTGAGTGTGTTCAAAGCCAAAGGTATGTATGTCATCCTTCGTGACCGCAAACAGGCGGGCGTTAAGAATAACGGGAAAATTATTTCCAACCTTTACCGCAACCGATACGGGGTTGAGTCAATCGGCGAACAGGCCGGACTCATGCTTAACTATTCGGTAAAAGTAAATGATGTAGTATTTGTTCCTCAAGAAGAAGTAATGAATGTTGATGGTCTTTTGGTTTGTAAGTGGGATGCAATTAGATATGTGGAGTATGAGGATGATGAGAAGCACGATTTGGCATGAGGAAAGAGACAAGGTTCAGACTCTTGCACACGCATTAGATGATGCGGGTATGCTCCCTACTAAGAGCGACATACTATACTTCTTTGAGAAGCCTTGGAAATGGCAAGCGGAGTGGAGTTATTTTAGTCTTAATGATACTATGGAGGGTTTTCAATGAGTAATGTAATCAAAGGAGAGCGAGCGAGAAAGGCTTTGTTGAAAGGTGTCAACATCGTTGCTAATGCAGTTAAGGGTACTCTTGGACCGCAAGCAAGAACGGCAGTAATAGCGAGGGGCGACCTTCCACCGTTGGTTCTTAACGACGGTGTTTCTATTGTCAATGCGGTTCATTCTGATATGCCCGAAGTACAAGTAGGTATTCAATTGATTCAACAAGTAGCCAAGCAAGCGCAGAAGGCTTCGGGTGACGGTACTACTACTGCTACTATCATAGCACAAGGTTTGTGTAATGCGGCTTTTGATTTGATAGCGCAGGGGCTAAGTCCTGTTGAAGCGTTTAACCAAATTGATGTAGCAAGCAGACATACTATTAATGCCCTAAAAGCAAATACTATACCTATCTCCACTAAGGATTTAGAGTCTCTAAAATATGTCGCTACTATTGCGGCAAATAACGACTCCGAATTAGGAGACATGATTGCTGAAATCTTTTTCAAGAAGGGTGCTGAATGTTCTATTACTCTTGAACCATCCTTCGATGGTAAAACGAGTTACAAGATTGTTGACGGGTTTGAAATGCCATCCGGTTTAGTGAGTCCAATGTTCGCTACCAACGGTGAGTGTGTTTTGGAAAACCCTGTTATAGTTATCACAAAAGAAACCATCACGGAGTTTGAAGATATTACACCGGCACTACAAATAGCCGTTGAAGAATCTCGACCTATCTTATTCGTTGTTAAGGACATGAAGGGTGTCGCATTGTCGAACCTTCTTGTTAATAGTATTAAGGGAATAGTAAAAGCGGCGGTTGTCCGTGTTGCTGGATATGGTGAATATCAAGATGAATGGTTTGAGGACTTGGCCCTTCTTGCAGATTGTCATGTATTTTCCGGTCTTGGCGCAGATGAGGTTTCACATATTCAAAAGGATGCGGGTCACTTTGGTTCTGTCCGAAGAGTGACTTGTAATTCTAAATCCACTACAATTGTTGGTAGTAGTGCCGCCGAACATGAGTCTATGCCGGAAAGAATAGCGGCAAAAGTATATGGTCACAATGGTTTGGTTGACCAAAGAGATGAAGCAGAACATACTTTTGATAAGGAAAAACTAAGTCAAAGGATTGCTCGTTTTGATGGTGGCGTATGTTCTATCCAAGTCGGCGGTATGACAGACTTAGAAGCCACTGAAAGGCGTGAGCGTATTGATGATGCTATCAATGCTACTAAACTTGCTATCGAAGGTGGTGTGTGTGTTGGAGGCGGATTGACTCTTAGGTATCTCGCTTCTGCCTCGACATCTCCTATCTTGGTTCACGGTATGATTGCACCGTACAATGTGTTACATGAAAACGCTGACCTAACTCCTATTGCGTGGGATATTGATAATCCTAATGTTGGTTACAATTTTAAGACTATGCTAAAAACAGACTTGTTGAAAGGCGGTGTGCTTGACCCGACAGATGTAGTTATTAATTCCTTAACAGTAGCAGTATCAATAGCGAAATTGATATTGCTTACAGATACGATTATTTTACCGGAGCGTGAGTAATCGGTAAGTATATATGGGATATAGTGTAAGGTGATAATATGACTTGGGGAGATACTAAGAAAGCGGCGGCAAAGACCGAACCTGCAAAGACAGGATTTGGAAAAGAATACTATCGAGGATTGTTTGAGAACAATACTGCTCAATCCGTTCCGGTGCGAATGGCTTTGGTAGCAAAGGAGAATTGTGCCAAGAGTGGGCTTGCTATTGACATAGCAAGACAGGTTAGACCAAAGGGTAAAATATACATCATTGATGTTGATAATAGCGCAAAGGCTACCATTGACGCAGTATATCCTAAAGATAAGGATATTGTAGTATTGCCTCTATTGGATGAGCGCGATGAATCAATTTACAATGAGGATTCCACTATTAACTACGCTTGTTTGATTGACAAGGCTAACTTTTATGTCAATATCTTGGCTGACAAAGCCAAAGAAGGAGAGGACATAGCGGCTATTGTATTCGACGGTGGCTCCACATTCCTAAAGTGGTGTGAACATGCTATGACTACTATCTTGCTACGCAAAGGTGTAATCAAAGAAGAAGGCGATTCATTCAATCAGAAGGAATGGCGTACTCGCAATCAATCGTTCCGTGAAGTTATGACTCGATTGCATGGACTTGCAGTACCTTCTGTATTCTTTACTTTCCACCTAAAAGATGTTAGCAATTATGTTGATAACGGTAACGGTGGTAAGGTTCTAATGAAGATTGGTGAAAGGCCGGAATGGGAAAAGGGTACTATGCGACTCTTCTCACAACAGATTTTCCTATCTCGCTACATGCGAAAAGCAGATGCGGCGGCAGGTGTAAAGGCTGATACCAAACTCAAGGATGAGGAATGGGTAATCAAGGCTACGCTTGAGGAAATCAAGGGTAAGCACATGGAACATGTCGGCGAAACTCACGAAGTATTATCGGTAAAGAAAGGCGAAGTTAAGTGGTCGGGACTACCGTTCCTAAATTGGGAGTGATACAATGGTTAGTACGGAACAGATATTATCCATACACAATAATATACAGGCTCTTGGAAAGGCTCTAAATACAACAATGGATGAAGTAATTCTTCTTAGGCGTGAAATCGAATCCTTGAAGCGTATCATTACCGAGGGTGTTGTTGAAGATAACTCGGTAAAGAGTATGACTTCAAGACTGTTCGACTCCGTACAGGAATTACAAGAAGAACATGGTGTCGCTAAACTAACTCACACATTATTTGAGAGGGAGAGGTTACTATGACTGTAAAAGTAAATAATGCAACCTTGCAGAATATGTTAGGTATAATTAAGAGAAAACAAACCGTCAATGGTAAAGGACAAACACAGGCTGATTCTTGCGTGGTTGAGTGTGATAAGGATAGGATTAACATTATCAGTCTTACAAGAGATATGACGGGTTTGACTCATGTTACAGGACATACTGAAACGGATGGTGTTACTTCTATTAACCCTACTGAATTGATTCCCATACCGGATATTGACAGGGTGCTTGGTATTCTCAAGATGCACAGTCAAGCGGTTTCTCTAACTTACGACGAAGCAAATAACAAATTAAAGTTTAAGTCGTCTAACAAACAGACTACGCTTGATGCTTCGCTTGATGCTAAGGCGTTTTCCCATAGTGCTGAAACAATCAGAACATTCCGTGAAAAGGCCATAGGTCTTGCGGAAAGGATTGATGTTCCTAACGCTACTTACACTACTGCCAATGGTGACAAGATTGATGCGGTTATCCACTACGATTTAGATTCCAACGACCTGTTTGAAGCACTTCGATGTGATACAGTCAATGGTCAGCGATTGAACCGATACAAGTTTGAGGGTGGCGGCTCCACACTCAAGATAACTGTTGGCGACCCACACTTGGGTCAAACTACTACTACTTTAACCGGAAAAAGAGATGCTATACCTAAATGGGAATGTGTCTTTGATGGTGGTCTTGACGAATTGTTCAAACACTTTTCCGGTGAATGTTTAATCAGTGTATTCGACTTTACCAAACAAGGTCAAGGTTACAGAATGCTAATCAATTTCAAGAATGGTGCATGGGCTTTCCAAGCCGCACTGTTGAATAACTGATACTACATGGGGAGTTTGTGTTGAAGAAAAACAGAAAGTCAGCCTCCACTGTTCACAAGGGTTTTGTGTTTCACCCTTCTGTTCTCCCCTCCCGTATTTTTTTCAAGGTGATAATATGACGCAGATAGCGACCAATCTCAAGAATGGTGCTTTGCGTAATTTAGACCTAAAACAAACTAACGATTTATTACAAATAATTGACGGTAAGGTATCTAAGCGCAGAAGATATTTGAAGGTTGCTTTGTTAGCAGTTTTGAAATATGATAGAGGCGTTGATGGTTATTTGACCGCAGGTGAAATAGCAGTTAGAGCGTCAAAGTACACAAACAAGAATCATCAAATGACAAGTAAAATTGCCGGTAATCTATTAGGCAATATGTACCGCATGGGTATTCTTTCTCGTACTCATGGCGGTCCTCCTTATGCTTACAAGATAAAGGAGATTTATTATGAGTGAAGTTACTATTCATGTCGGTGACTGTATCGAGCAGATGCGTAATATCCCCGATGAATCCGTTGATACTGTAATCACAAGCCCTCCGTATTGGGGATTGCGTGATTATGGCGGTGGCGGCAAGGTTTGGGGTAATCACCTTTGTATTAGAGATGATGATACTTATGTTAATCACGAATGGGAGGGTTACACAAGACCAAGTGAAAATACCCGTAAAAATAATAATTCATTACAATTGAAATCCGCATATTGGGAACCACAAGAACAGGCGTTCTGCAAACATTGTGATGCTTGGTTCGGACAGTTAGGGCTTGAACCAACACCCGAACAGTATGTTAAGAATATGGTAAAAGTATTTGATGAAGTCAAGCGTATTCTGAAACCACAGGGTACGCTTTGGTTGAATCTTGGTGACTCCTATTGTGCTGGTACAAGAAAGACGGGCAAAGGCGACAGTATGCACGATGGGGATTTGCGAGGCAAGTCGGGACTACGCAATCAAGCGAGTGGTCACTTGAAGAATAAGGACTTAGTAGGTATTCCTTGGCGGGTAGCATTTGCGTTACAAGAAGCCGGATGGTGGTTGCGACAGGATATTATTTGGGCTAAACCAAATTGTATGCCGGAGTCTGTAAAGGACAGGTGTACCAAGAACCATGAGTATATGTTTTTACTAACTAAGTCACAGAATTATTACTTCGACCATGAGGCTATCAAGGAGCCGGTTACGGGTTCTTCTAAGCCCGATAAGAAGGCATACGCATTCAAGTATGGTGACGATGACTCTTGGGCTAAAGATGGTGATATTTCCCGTAAAAGTAAAGCGACAGGTATTGCTGAAGCGAGAACCAAGAATTACGCTAAAAGAAATAAGCGTAGTGTTTGGTGGGTTGGGCCTAAACCATTTCCCGAAGCGCACTTCGCAGTATTCCCTATCGAATTAATTGAACCTTGTGTGCTTGCGGGAACATCTGAAAGGGGTTGTTGTGCAGAATGTGGCGCACCGTACAAAAGGAGTGTCGAAACCAAACTACCCCCGACAAGAGAAGTTAAACTTGCGGGGCCACAACAAGCGCATGGGCTTCTTGGGAGCAAAAGATTTGATGAACCTATCCTAACTAAAACAACAGGGTGGCTACCTACTTGTAATTGTGATACTACCGATGTAATACCTTCGGTTGTGTTTGACCCGTTTGGTGGCGCAGGGACAACGGCGATAGCGGCTATCAAACATGGGCGCAACGCGATACTAACTGAATTGAGTCCCGATTATGTTAAAATAGCGGAAAAAAGAATATCTGATTTCAAAAAACGAACAGGGCTTGACGACAAAGGGGTGGAGTGGCTATGACCAATATCCTTATTCTTGCTACACATCAAATGTTAGAAAGAGTTTGGGAAAAGGAAATACCAACACCTATCGACAAAGGTTATCCCAATTGCTTTTCTGAAATGTCATATTGGGTTTTGTTAGAAGAGGATGAACCTATTGCATATACGGCCTCCAAAGGTTACGGTAGTTTTACTCTTGTTGGTAACACTTATGTTAAAAGTAAGTATAGAAAGCAAGGTAGTCATGGAAAACTTTTATCGGAAAGGAATAAGCGGCTTCGTGGAGTTTTGGTTACAGTATTGAATCCAATTGAAGAATCGAATATGCACCATCTTGCTAAGGTCGTAACTCGGCTTGGATATACACAAGTCGAATCTTTTGATGATGTCGAAGATATTATGGGAAAAGAAATGTATGACGAAGTTAGTTTTAACCCTAAACAACAAGTGTGGAGGATTGATAGATGAGCAAGTGGCCTCGCAGATGTCTTAGGAAATGTAGGGAATGTGGTTACGAAGCGGTGACTTCTGCTACTACCCATATGGTACGCAGACCTAATTCTCGTAACTACCCTCATTGGGACAGAAGAATACTTTGTGGTACTATGAGAGTAGTACATGAAGAAGGTAGGATTGTCAATAAAAGTAAATTGCGAATTAGCGAAGAAGAATAGTTATGTTTATATGACATATCTATAACGCTAATCATATGTTAAGTGACCACCAAGATACTGAACATTTTACTTATGACAGGGATTGGGAAGAGATAGAGACAATGCTCGATAAGGCCGAAAGGAAATACAATTACCACTATACTACTTACATGGGAAATAAGGGTCAATTATCATATGGTGAAAGGATGCACCATGCGAAACAAATTAAGGCTTTACAAGGAGTAATCAAGACTCTTAGGTGGACTCTTGGTGACAAGGATATTGACCACCCTCTTGAATAGATAACCTTATATTGGTATGGTATTTGGTACGGGTCATGGTAACTGTAATAGACCCGACCAACGGCGAATCCGTTGAGTTTGATATTGACTTTAATGATGTGGGAAATCAGCGTGTCGAAGCAAAGGCTTCTAATGGAGATACGCTTTATCTCGATGTAACATATGGTTTGGTTCCGACTGAACCTATGTACCAAGACCGTGATTGGTTGCTGACTGAATATGCAGACAAGGCTCGCACTATGGCTGGTATAGCGCAACAGTTTGATGTCACACCAATGACCATTTACGCATGGCTCAAGAAACATGCAATCCCTACAAGAAGTCGTGGCCGAAAGAGCATATGAGCATGTTTATATGCCCTATCTTGTAACCTATTTACATGATAGTGGATGCAGTAGGTCGAAACGATGTCTTGGTTAGACATCGTAATTCCGACGGTAAAAGGGTTGAAACCAAGATAAAGGATTTTTTACCTTATTGTTATGTCGAGGATGAGTCGGCTGAATGGGTCGAAGGTAAGAAGGAGTCCGGCTACGAAGGTGTATTCGGAGAATCCCTAACCAAGATAACTTGTTTATCCACAGAAGATATACGACGCATCAAGGATATTGGTAGTACATGGGAGGGTAGCGTACCTTACACCAACCAAGTTTTAGCGGCTAAAGTAAAGCGTGGTGACGAACCGTTCCCATCGTACAAACACAGGGTTTGGTATCTTGACGGTGAATGGAAAATAAGTACCGGCGAAATAACAATGCTCACAGTCTATGATAGTTTTACGGAAAATCTATACTCATGGGTTGTGATAGCCGGTGTGGGTGCAGGTAAATACAAGTCTTTGCTTGATGCTAATAATAAGTCATATGAATACGATACTCCGGTTATTGCGTTTGAAACCGAGCGTGAACTACTACAACACTTTGTAGGATTTATGCGACGACAAGACCCCGATATTATTACCGGATGGTATGTGGCTGGTGCTGACCTAAAGCAAATTATCAAGCGGTGTGGTAAGGTAGGAGTCAAGGCTCAATTGATGTCTCCCGTCAATCGTCTGCGTTACAGGTATGGTGATTGGGACCAACCGATTGTAGGTAGGAATGTAATCGACTTGATGCAAGCGTTTCCTAAGTTATGGGAATTGAAGAATGGCAAGTTAGCCGGTTACAAGTTAGATGATGTAGCATGGGAATGTTTAGGGGAAAAGAAAGTCGAATTGCCCGACGGTCACGATACATATTATTCTGACCCTGTTCTGTATCTCGATTATAACAGACAAGATGTTGCTTTACTCCCTAAACTAAATGCTCTTGTCAATGCTCTTGAATACTTTACTGCGGTTCAACATATCGTTCAGTGCGATATTGCCACTACTCCTTTTGTGACAAAAGTATTTACTTGTCTGACATTGAGTGACCCCAAAGTGGATTTCCAAATCCCTACCAAACCTATGTTTGAGAGGGAGAAGTATGATGCGGCTATTGTCCTCGATGCGCCACAAGGAATACATCACAATATCGGTATCTTAGATGTAAAGGCTATGTACCACAGTAATGTTAATCTGCACAACATTTCATGGGAAACCCTTGACCCAAGCGGCAAGGATTGTGGCAATCGTACTTGTTTCTCCCAAGACAAACAGGGTTTGCTTGGTCGTCAAATGGATAATATGACAAAATTGCGTGACGAATACAAGGCTTTGCTCAAGGATGCTAAGACCGATGAGGAAAGGGTGCGTTTTGATGCGTTACAGTACGCTACGAAGTCTTTAGTGGCTTCTATGTATGGTTGTGCCGGTGACGCAAAGTATGGCCTCTATCACCCCGAAATAGCGTCGGCAATTACTCACGCTTCAAGGGAGACTTTGTTGAAGTTAAAGGCGGTTGCTGAATCTCACGGATTTCCCGTAGTGTACGGGCATACTGATTCTGTCATGTGCGAGATACCTTCTGTCGAAAGGGGTCTTGACGAATTGGATTCTATTAACGAACAAATGAGTCCTATTATCGTACAGTTTGAAAAGTGGTCGTCAACATTCCTTCTGATGGGTAAGAACCGATATTGCGGTCTTGTCGAATGGACTGATGGTGAACATCACGAACCTAAGCGATATGTGAAAGGTATCGAATTGAAGCAATCGAGGATGCCTACGATTATGAAAGAATCTATGGGTAAAGTAATTGATGGTATTTTACAACAAAGAGATTCCGTAAAAGTAACCCAAGAGTTATCTGAATTGATTGACGATATTGTAGGCGGCAAACTCGACCCGTTGGAATTGTGTATGAAGGGTAAATTGACAAACGACTTGAGTAAGTACAAGAGCGTTAGTGGTGCGGCGGCGGGCGCACAGTGGGCTAATCGTACACTTGGTAAAGGCTACCGTAAGGATGATTATTTCCTATGTGCTATTGACGCAAAGGGTAACTACCTTGCATTTGACCATCCGAGTGAGATAGAGGGTATTGCTGAAATAGGATATAGGACAATGGTTGAGCGTTTTATTATCAGAAAAGTAACACCGTATTATGAAGTAGCGGGATGGGATATGTCACCACTGTTAATCGCTATGGATGGGAAGAGTGGTGTGTTATGGATATAGATATAGTTAAATATGTACGCATGTTGCCTTTGAATAGGAGAGAAGCCTAATGGCAGACGGATTCCGTACCCCGAAGAAACTATCAGGAAAGCAATTGACTGACCAAGTTTCATTACTCAATGCTCGATTAGACATACTAACAAACGCAGTAGCGGCTGATATGCAACGGCTCAATGTGTTGCTGTTTAGTTATTTTAAGGAAATAGGAAAGGCAGAAGAATTGGAATGTCCTCATTGTGGTGTTTCCAACATTAGGCCGCTTATTGAAGGTATTGAGATTGACCCAAGATGTGTTTCTTGTGGCAAACTGATTGAGACAGAAGAATTGCCGGATGAGGCTTTCAATAATCCCGAAAAGTATCTTGAGGAAAATGAAGTCCTTGGTGTTACTCAAGATGTGAGCGAAGAAGAGTAATAAACAAATATAACTCTCAACACTTAAATAACAATAGTATAGTGGTTAATTTACAAGAAGTGATTTATCATGGCACGAAATAATACAATATCGGCAACATTTAGTCAAGCATCCGGTGACGGTGCGGCAGGTTTTTCAGAATCTTCCGGCTCGCTATCTTTTACATCGGGTGACGCAGTTAAATTAGAAGCATCCACAGGCGGTTCAGCAGAAGTCGAACATAGTCTTGCATCTTTTGGTGTAGCACAAGCAGATGGTATTTACTTTGAAAACCGTGATGGAACAGATTTGATGATTCTATCCATTAGAAGTGCTACCGGAAGTGGCAACAACCTTGCTTCTTTCAAGATTGCACCAAACGGTGTATTCTTAGTGCGTTTTGATGCGTCACAGACCGCAGTAAGCCACATAGCGATTGAATGTGGAAACGACTCTCCGTATGTTCTTTGTATTGCTGAATAAGGTGATTTACTATGGCACGACAAAATCTTAACAGACTCCAAACCATGTGTAAAGCCGCAGGTAAAAGTATTCCTAAAGAATGGCCGGAGGGTCTTATTGGTGTTGGGCCGGATATGCGCTCTTGGGTTAAGGCTCAAGAAGATGCACCAAAGGCCGCACCTAAGAAGGCCGCATCCAAGCCAAAAAAGGTTGAAAAGACCGAATAGGCATGTTTATATGCCTTATCGGGCTATGTATATACATGGGCGAAGCGGCTTCAACATATAACCCCGAAGAGGTTACTGACGATAAGGTACTACGCGTTAGCAAGTCTTCTATGATACAATACAATATGTGTCCTCGACAGTATTGGTGGAACAAGATTGCGCTACCGGATTTGAGAATCCCATCATCAGATGCGGCTATTCGTGGTAGTGCTATCCATCAAGTCATGGAGGATGCACTAAGGGACATTACAGACGATACTAAATTAACCCTAAGTGTAACTGCCGACTCTCCCGTATGGCGTGGTACTCCTTGGGATAATTTGTTTGACTCTCACGCTATCGCTCAAGATGTTGAGTTAGATGGTGGAGTGGATAGTCTAAAGGAAATACTTGCTTCTATCATTGAGGATTGGGGCGAATTGGAAATCGTTGAATTAGAGGATAAGCACGAAATCCCATACACCGTCGAATGGACTCACGAAGGCGGTACAGGTCGAACCGATTGTGTGCTTGTCGGTATGGTTGACGGACTGTTCCGTATGCCTAACGGTAACTTGGTAGTGGTTGAATTAAAGACGGGTAGTGCTAACAATGGCAAACTATCCCGTACTCGCAAGGAGTTATGCTACTACCGCAAGTTACTAATGTTGAAGGGTTACGATGCACCAACACACTTCTTGACTATATTCCCCGATGCAGACGACCCTAAGTTTTTGACTCAAATGATGAATAAGAAGAAGGCAGATATTTACATGGGTGAAACGAAAGGACTTGCGGTTCTTGAGCCGGTTGGAACACGAAGTATTAATGCTATGGAGAATACATTAAGTAACAGTGTGAAGGGTATTATATCGCAAGAGTGGCCTATTAAGTGGAATGAATACTTCTGCACCCAATGGTGCGAGTTTCACCTATCATGTAATGAAGAATTATTAGGAGTGAATAATGATGAGTAAAGATGGTTGTCCTAAGTGCGAAAGCGGTATGGTAGCAACGGAGACTATGTTTTTAGTCACAGGTCAAGTGGATGGACCGAGAGAAGCGCAATTGGTACACACTTGTATGTCATGCGGTCACAAGTGGGCGGGAGAGGAATGACTTTACTATCAT
>TARA_R110002012_G_scaffold306649_2_pt1 | contig 30028 bp, 48 predicted proteins | sample TARA_R110002012 | Tara Oceans TARA_R110002012 (sample SAMEA4396515) | marine metagenome | biome: Westerlies Biome; feature: [DCM] deep chlorophyll maximum layer (ENVO:01000326); material: water (ENVO:00002006), including particulate matter (ENVO:01000060) such as... | depth 40 m | reverse complement strand
CCAGGAAAAGCAACATTACCTGAAGTTGCATTAGCTGTGAATTTATTAGTGTTTACTGCTAAATTACCTGTAAATGATGCGCCTAGCGTTGTTGCTAAAGAGCCTGTTATGTTTATTGCTGTTCCTGACTCTGCTATTATTGAATCTGCAATAGTTCCAGGACCAGACCATTTTGATATGTTACCAGCAGTTCCAGTACCTTCAACGTCTGTATGATCTAAAATAGTCCATTCATTGTTTGAGCCTACAATAGCCCAGTCACCAACTGACCAATTAGTAACACCGTTTAAAGTTCTTGCACCCCCTACGCTAACAACGTAGTAATGACCTTGTGTTAAAAATGGCGAAGCGTCAATTGTATAAGCTTCACCGCTTAACATTATATCCGCATCTAAACTAAGAGTTGTATCACTATCTACATTTGATACTAAAGCGGATTGACCATCAACTTGATTAACAACTTTATTACCAACGCTTACAGCACCAGAAAAACTAGCATTACTGTCAACTAATTTATTTGTTGTTGTTGATGTTGTTGTCCCAGAAGCAGTTTCACCACCACCAGAAGCTAAAGCTGGACTATTTGTAGATACGTTCCAAGTTCCCATAAACCTTAAACCACCAGCAAGACCGTTAATTTGTGATTGTAGTTTTCCAATACCTGCAACAATTGTATCAGTTGCTAATACGCTTGAAGCTGAGGGAGTTGGTAAACCTGTTAATACTTTAGATGTTACTGAGTTGTTATCTAGTGTTATTGCACCGCTTACAGCAGTTGTGCCGTCAACGCTTGATAGTGTAGCAGTAGCTTGACCTGTTAATGATAAATCTCTAGCAGTAGCCCATTTTGTAGCCGTATCAGCATTACCTGTTAAATCTCCAGTTACATTTCCTTGTAAGTTTCTGTGAACTGTGCTAGGTAAGCTTAATGTAATTGCTTGTCCACTTGCGGAAGTAATAATTTGATTAGTTGTTCCGTTAACTGCAAATGATTGTGAGTTTAAAACAACAGCACCAGTTCCAGAGTCTCCAGTAAAGTCTAAATCACTTGCATTATTTAAACCTTTTACAAATGCAGTTGTCGCTACTTTTGTAGAATCGTCAGAAGATGATTGAGTTGTTGCTGTAACACCATTAGCAAGAACAGATGTTGCAGTTACATTTCCTGTTAAATCACCTGTTACGTTTCCTGTGACGTTACCTTGTAAATTCCTATGTACTGTTGCTGGTAAACTTAAACTTAATCCTTGACCAGATGCAGCAGTTACTATTTGGTTTGTTGTTCCTGTTACTGCAAAAACTTGACTGTTTAAAGTTACATCACCTGTGCCGCTATCTCCGCTAAAGTCTAGATCACTTGCTGCGTCTAAAACATCTACATAAGCTGTTGTTGCAACTTTAGTTGAATTATCTCCTGCGCTTTGAGTTGTTGCAGTTGTTGCTGAACTTATAGTACCGCTCAGTTGCCCTGCAAACGTGGCTCCTGTAAACGTTCCACTAATTGTGACGCTATTAGGTAACCCTATTGTTAAAACTTGATTAGAAGCGCTTGTTTCAATTTCATTACTTGTTCCATTTATTTGAAATACTTGTGAGTCTAAGTCAATTGCACCTGTTGTTCCACCGTCACCGCCAAAATCTAAGTCTTGAGCTGTTACGTGAGCTTCTACATAATCTTTTACCGCTTTACTTGTAGGAATAGATGTATCATTATTGTTGTTAGGTATGCCATCAGCAGCATCTACAAATTTAGTTATTATAATATTTTCGCCTGTGTCTTTTAGTGAGCCGAATTCTAATATTGCAGTAACCTTAAAATCACCTGACGTGTTAGCATATAAACCTGATTGATTACCAGAGCCGTCAGTTAGTTCTTTTAATGTAGCATTTAACGCAGTGTTATCAATAGTTTTGATAAGTCCTGGATAAGTAGCTGATATTTTAGTATTAAATAGAGTTGCCATTCGTTTCTTTTTTTGTTTTATTATTTTTTATCTTTTTTAAAAAGATTCTTAATTTTTCAATGTTTTTAGTTTTTGCTTTATATGTCATAAAACCCAGCCGTTAAAAGTTGCATCATAAGATGGATAAATATCGTCGTTTGTATTACTTGTATATTCAGGATATGTTGTTTGATTAAAACTCATAAAGTCAATAAATCGCCTAGAATACCATTCAGCATTTGTTCTAGCTTTTTCAACTAAATAATCCACTTCTTCTTTACTTACAGTATCAGCATTTTCTGATCTATGTTTAAATACGCCACCGTTACGAACTTGATATGCAGCAAATGGTAAATAATCTACCTGAGCAAACCAGATTAGCATTGGAACAATATATTCATTAAGAACTGTTTTCCACCTTGCATTTGCATTGCTATCAATATTAGGTATTGCCGCAGTTAATGCATCATACATTTTAGTTCCCATATAATTTTGAACGTGAATTTCCTGTGCAATTTTTATAAACTGTATAAATTTGTCCGTATCTACGTTTCCGTCTAGTATAGAGTTTCTGACTAAGTCTGTTCTATTTATGAATAATGTTGTTGCCATAGTTTTATTTTGGATATGCTCCTCTGTTTTTCATATTTTCTGGTGCAATTACTGATTCTTTGCTACCTACTGGATTTTTTAAATAACTAGCTGGTATTGTTCTAGTTTTTTTGTAATTATCTAAATTTTCACTAGGCTCTGTATTGCTTTCCAAAGCATATAACACTCTTACCCATTTATGACGGCAATAAATACCGCCTTTAAACTTAAATAAATCATACGCTTGACCTTTGTGACCTAATTGTTTATTAATGCCAGCACGAGTAGCTCTATCTATGTCCTCTAGCCTGTAAACAACTCCGTCACTAGATAACCTCATCATATTTTGACAAAAATCTCTAGATTTATTACCTGCTTCCATTGGTTTACGTGAGCCGACTGCATACTTGTATCTTACTTTATAGTTTTTACTATCTAAATAACTAAAAGCGCTTCCATTATTTTTAGAATATATTTCATCTGCAAATTTTCTAAAAAAACCCTTCTTTTCTTTTAAACATATAGCCGCCCAGTCCTCATCACTTATATTGTTATCTGTATCTAATTCATCAACTACATACCATTCATCAGAAACTCTTTCGCCTTGTAGCTTGCTTAATATAGCTTTGCCCATATCGTCAGATAATTCCGTTGAATTGTTTATTTTAATACAATTAGGGACTTCCTTACCGTCTTTTATTTTAGTACCGTATTGTTCGTACCCATCCCAGCAAGGCTCTTTTAATTCTACGTGACTTTCACAGGGCATATAATAAGTAACACCCTCAACTTCGTGTTCGTGATAACCGCCGCATCCCTGTTCTTCTGCTTTAGCTATTGCTTCTTCTTTAGTTTCATATGCTACCTTGCCGTCTATTGTTTTAAGTTCTACTTTAGATAGTTTTGATTCCATTTCAACGCCTGTTTCTTCCTCAATAGCTTCTTTGTCTTGTATTGTAGGGTCAACTTCTGTAAATTCTAAAGGCTGTAACGTAATAAAATAGAGGTTTAGGGCAATATCATTATAGGATAATATTTTATCAAAACAATCTATTAATAGTTCTTGAAATGGTCTAATAACTGTATTGTCCATTAAAAGTGAAGCTGTCTTTATTTCATCTGCATTGTTGCCTAATCCTGTCTGGTCCTTAATACCTAATAACATAGGGGATACGATACGGTGTGCTACCATTATCTTTTTAGTTGATTCATCACTTAAAAATTGATATTGATTGTGGGCATCACTTAATTGAACTGGTGTTATATCTGCTGCTGCTTCTTTGTTATCATTAAAAGCAAGTATAAACTTTCCAGCATTACTTGTTCCGCTAAACTTTTGTGCTATTTTAGTTTCAATACCTTTTCGTTCTTCTTGATTAGGAGTACCATTGTTGAAATTAATTAACATTGAAGGTGCAAGACCATTCATAATATTATTTAAATGATAATTACTGATTTCCTCCTCTAGTTCACAGTATTGCAAACCACCTTGATAATCCACAGGTGAATAATAATAGAAACCAGACTTATAAGGTTTTATATAATATATTTCTATATTTTCTTTTGACATACCATAGGCTGGTATTCTTAAAGGTATATCACTTCTTTTAATGTTAGCCCAGTCCTTAAAATAATAATAAGCAGGTACTTCACCGTCTTCATTAGCTTTTTCTGCTCTTAACGTTTCAATTGGCATATGCTCAAGCTGTGCTATTTTAGATCTATCTTTGGAATAAATAACTTGTACAGCGCATTGACCCATTAGTTTTAAATCATAACACAATTTTCTAACAACATCTTTTTTAAATAAAGAAATCATTTGTGCGTACTCATTTGGTTTCCTACTAGCGTCTGTTGCGTTTAAACCTTTGCCGTAAATAGCTTGACTGATTCCATTAATGGCTGCGTTGTTTGTTGGGCTTCCATTATACCTATCAATTAGGAATTGAAAGTAATTATTGTCTGCGCCATATTCAATCCAGTCTTTGCCGTTTACTTCTTTTATTTCAGGACTTGTATAAGTGCTTAAATTAACAAACCCAAATTGTGAGGGTTTTGTTGCTCTAGTAAATTGTCCTAAATTATTTCTGTTTCTTTTTTTCATATTACTAAATATGTATTATCATAACCGTTGTAAGTTGTGTATTGACCTTTATTTAAATCATAATATTGGTCTTCTATTTGGTCTATTTCTTGATCAGTACAAAATATTTTATCTCTAAAAAATGTTACGTCTGTTGTCCTATCTACATTCCAAAATAAATTGTCATTTTCCCAAAGTAAATAATTAGTGTTCCAAAAATTATAATCTGCATACAAACGTAAGTCATAAAAATGATTTTCTACTAAAACAGGATTAAAAGTATTATTAAAATTTAAATAATCACCAGACGTGGTGGTGGATGTTATGTCATAATAAGTAATAACATTTGTACTGTCATCTCTAATTGACATTGTAAACTCTCCTACATATTCTCTAGGTATTACAGATAAAGCCTGTGCGCTTGCGGATGTAGTTAATATAATCATTACTTATATAACGTATAAAATCACCTAATTTGTATAATTAAGAAGACAAAAAAAAAGCACCCCCTAAGAGTGCTTAATTTTTTAACTGCAAATTAATGATTATGCAGTAGGGTCAATTTGAGCAGTTGAAGCTGTTGGCAACGCATTTAAGAAATACGGTGCTGTTTCCTCTAAGCCCTCAAGCGTTAATGTGAAACCTGAAAGGTCACCTGCTGCTGCTCCAGAAACTACTGTTCCACCTGTTACTTCCATACCATTTTCAAATCCGCATAAGAAACTGTTACCGTAATAATCTACGACAACTGCGTAAGGTCTAGCAACTGCTAGTTCCTGCAATTCAGCTTGTGTCTTTGCGTCTAAAAATGTTAATGTTAAATTTATTGTTTGTGTGTAAAAGGTAGTTCCGTTTTCTCTAGAACTTGTTACAGTTGTTTCTAGTGAGGAGTTACCTTTGACATCATATGCAAACCAAACTGGCGCTGGTGAAGCGTTAGTTATTGTAGCTACTTTTGATGTTGAATCGACTGCAATTGATGCAATAGTTCCAAAATCAGCGAACAATACTTGCTTAATCCCACCAAAAGCCGATTTACAAGGTACTTTTCTTCCTGTTGATAATGTACAAGCCATATTATTTATATTTTATGATAAAAAAAAAGGTAAGTAGATATAAACTACCTACCTTAATTTTAGATTAATTATTATGCTGCGTACTCTACTAAATCAGACGCAATTCCAAATTGAACAGCTGAAGTAAATCTCATAACCATTCTCACATTGTTGCTTGCATCTAAGTCAGCCATATCCAATACTTTAACAACGTTTGTGTCATTTAAGATACCTGTTCCAAAGTATAGATTGCTTCTTTGTGCAGCGTACATTTTTTCATTATTCATTCCAGGACAAACAAAAATCTTAACACCATTTACTGATAGTGAACCATTGTTCCACCATTGAGTTCCTTGTGCGTTAACACCATTTGCTCCTAAGCCTTGCGCTGCAAACCCTCCTAGAGCTTGAACGTAAAATTTAGCTACTGAACTAGGTACATAAATAAATAGATCTTCTTTTCCGTATAATGAACTAGGAATCGCATCAACTACCTTGCTTAATTCTGCAATTACGTTTGAAGCGTTGATTCCACCACCTACGGCTGTTACTTGTTGTCCAGCTGGAATTTCACCTGCTGCTGCTGCTGCTGCAATTAGCTTTTCAAAGCCGTCAAATGAATTGTTAGAAGCTGCTGTTGTATCACCTCTCCAAATATTAAATTCAGTGTTTTGTGCTACTTCTGCTGCAACGTGTGCAATCATAAAGTCACTAAATTTAGGAGGTAGTGATTGTCCTAATCCATAGCCCATTTGCTCAGACTCCCAGTCATTAACAAAGTCATACTTACATAATTGTAGGTTAACTTGTAGTTCAACTGGTTGGATTATTCTTTCCGTTAATGTTACTGATGAGTTAGGTACAAAGTCACAGCTTGCTGGACTTACTAAAGAACCAGTTGCTAATTTTTTGATTACTTCTTTGAAAGATATGTTAGCTTTTACTGTCAATCCTCCGTCATCAATTGTTGAAGCTGATAATAAAGCAGCCGCGATATATTCCCCTGCAAACTGACCTGCATAAGTCGTAGTTATATTGGTAGCAGTAGCAAGTTGGACGTTTTTTAAATTACTCATTTTTATTATTTTATTTATTAATTATTGATTATGATTCAAATGCCCAGATTCCTTGTGAACCGTTTATTATCCATTCAGTTGAAGAAATTGCTCTTAATTCAACCCAGTCTCCATAAATAGATGATGAACCTGTATTTATTATATGTTTACCATTTACGCCAACTCCATTAGTTCCAGCTTCAACAACGCTACTAGCTAAAGTAAAAGAGCCAGAAATTTTGTTGTTAGCGTGTGGGCTAATAGTTAATGCGTGAGTATTGGCAGTACCTACGTTTCTAAACTTGTAAGTAACTCCAATATAATTTGAATTCAATTCAGGTAATGTATGACTGTGTGAGCCGCCTGAAGAATTTTGGTCTTTGCCTGCATCAGAAATTGAAATAGCTTTATTACCTACTAAACTCTCTTGTGAAGGTCTGTTACGTGATACGTCATTTGACGAATATTTGTGTATGCTCATTGTTTATATTATTTATTTAATTTATTTAATACTCTGTCTAGTGTTGTTTTGAATTTTCCTTTTCCAAATTCAACTTTTTTTCTTTGAGGTGATTGACCTTCAGGATTATGTTTAATTGGTTTTGCTGAAGCTTCGTTAAATTCTTCTTTAACTGTTCTTGATTTTAAAGATTTTACAGTTGACATTTCTTCTTCTTTTTCGTCTTCCATTTTACCCTCTTTGTCTTTTTTTAGATCTGCTATTGCGTCTTCTAGGTTTTGTATTCTTTTTTCCATACCCTCCCAGTCAGCAACGTCAGCCATCTTTTTTTCTTCATCTTCTTCAGCGTATTCCTCGTCTTCTTTTTTAAGGTCTTCAGTAATTTCTTCACCGCTTTCACTTTCCTTTTGCGGTACTTCATCTGATACTTCTCTTACGTCACCTATAATGCCTTCTTCTTCAACGACTAATAACCTGCCGTCTTCTAGCATATATTCACCAACTGGCATTGCGACTTTCTCGTCATCAGTTTGAATAAAAATTTCTTTTCCTTTTTCAAAAGACTCAGCGCTTACAATAGTGCCGTTCTCTAGCTTCATATCTTCAAGTTTAACTTCGATATTAAGAAGCGTTTTAATTTGGTTTAACATTTCAGTTGATTTCATATTATTTATATAACGGATTTAAATTTAAATTTTGCATTTTCAAGAAGTTCTTGTTATAACTCCTATGCCTTGAGCGGTTATTGAGCCATCACAGCACTCAATTGAGTATGTATTGGTATCCCAGCATAAACAAGCACGTGAACCGCCAGTAGGACTCGTTCTACTTTGTATAAACGGTCTTTTATTATTACTTCTTTTTTTCATTTGAAGTTAAAATGTTTTTTATTTTGTTTAATAACTGTTGATCAGCGCTAGCAGTTTCTTTAAGCGCTTCTTTAGGTCTTTCCATTTTGTCTGCAAAGTAACCCTCAATAGAAAAGCCTTTAACTTTAGATGTTTTAACATATTCTTTCCATATTTCATCATTATTTACTTTTACAGCACCCATCCACGTTCCAACTGGGACGTTTAAACCGTACTTTCGTGATTTATCTTGCACCTCATCTTCAACTATCCAGCTTTCAACTAAGGTTAAACCTCTTAAAGCTTGTTGATGTTCAAGAGTTGATTTGTTTTGATAACCATTTTTTAAATACATCTGGGATGCTTTTACAATTGTGTCTTTAGAAAAGAATATATAATACTCACCCTCTTCGCCACTTCTGTAAATTGGTTTATTAGGTATCAATAAAGCACCTAATAAAATTCGTTTTTCTTTATCTACTTCTGCTAGTTTAATTTCTTCTTGTTTTAAAGCAACAAAATCAGATTCAATAGCTGGGTTTTCAACAATACTTATTGCGTCAACTCCATTTTCTTCAATGTCTTCGTCTAAGACTAATTCAACTATTTTCATAACTATATAACGTTTTTAATTTTAAATTTTGCATTTATATTGTAGCACCTTCAACAATATTACGTTCTAGACCTTGTGCTGTTGTAACATCATTACTAACTACAAAGGCTTTTACTGGCTGTTGTTCTTGTTGACCAATAACAGATGCTAGCTGATTTGTATCACTTGCACCTACTGTATTGAATGCTGGGGGTTGCGGTAATGGTGGAGTAGAAACTCCGCCTCCGCTTACTGCTGGTGGTGTTTTACCTCCTAAAGTTGGAAGTTTAGTTGAGGTTATTGCTTTTACTTGCGCCATACCAGAAACGATAGCTGCACCTGCTGCGGCTGCTCCTAAAACTGGACCAATAATTGGGATACCTGCAAGTGACTTATAAGAACTTTGCGCTGATTCAAAAGTGCTTATAGTAGCTGAAGCTATTGCTGCTGCTTTACCTGCTGCTGATTCCTCGCCAAGTATTGTAGCCATATTATTTAAACCGTCTTTAGCTAGACCTAGTTTTTGTTCTTGCGTCATATCAGACCATTTAAGTTCTGTTTTAGACGTGTCTTCTGCAAACGAAGCCAGTTTATCTGCTAAAGCTTTTTCTAGACCACCTATTGCAATTCCTTTAGCTTTTGCTAAGTCTATTAAGTTTTGGTAATGCTCTTTAATCTTTATTATTTCTAAAGCCCTACGTTCTTCTTCGCTTACAGCTTCTGCATCCCTAATTTGTGCTTGTAAAGCTTTTAATTCATCTTCTTCAGTTTTCTTTTTATCTGCTGCTTCTTTGTCGTCTGCTATTTTTTTATCATCAATTGCTTTTTTAGCTGCGGCTTCTTCTGCGTTTAAAGCTATTATTTGTGATGTTACTTCTTTTGCTTTTGTAAGTTTTGCCGTTTCAAGGTTTATAAGGTTTGCTCTTAAATTTGCTTCTTCCTCTAAGTCTTCTTTTGTGGAATCGCCCAAAGCGTTTTCTGCAATTTTAGCATCTAGCCTTAATTGTGCGGCTTGTATTTCTTTTGCTGTTATTTCGTCTTCTAAAGCGCCTGCTTCTTTTAAAAATTCAATACGTTCACTTGTTGTAAATTTTTCTTTGTCAACTGCTTTTTCAAGTAAGTCTGCTCTATCTCTATTTGCTTTAGCCCTGTCAACTAATATTTGTCTATCTAGTTTATCAGCCTTTGCTCTTTGATCTGCAATTTGTCCAGCTATTTTAGCTTCCTCTTTCATTTCAGTAACTAAGTTTTTTGTACTTGTTACTAGAGCCTCAGTAGCCATTACAAGCGGATTAGTTGCTCTTAATAAACCAGTGACACCCTTACCAGCATCAGATAAAGCACCTTTAAAATCACCTGAAAACAATTTCTTTATAGCAGTACCCATAAATCCAACGCTTTCAATTGCTAGATCTATTTTATCCATTATAAAGCTTTTAAAACTATTTCCAAAGTTTTCTAGAGCCGTCATAGGGTCTGTAAACAAACTAATTAATCCACGACCCAAAGCAGCTAGCCTGTCCGTAAATACAGCGACAACAGTGTTTAAAGTAGCCATAGCTTTAGCAAACATATTTTGACCTTCTTCTGAACTTGTAAACGCAGCCGTCAATGATGATACGGTAAGAACTAAAACACCTAATACAGAAGCTTTAGCAATACCGTTAACAGTTTTTAATCCACGACCAAATGATTTTAAACCAGCACCAGCCGCTTTAAAACCAGACACAAGTCCGCCTGTCATTTTATCTCCAGCTTCTTCTATGCCAGTAATATCAGATTCAGTAGTTTCTAGTTTTTTATTTAACTCATCTACTTGTTTATCTTGAGTTTCAACTTTAAGTTGATATGTTTTTGTTACTGTCGCCATTTTATTTCATTTTTTATTTGTTTGAATGCGCTTTTAAAATTTTTAGGTAACGCATTTTTTCCTTGTGCTATTTTTATGTTTTCAGTTTCACCGTTAGCCAACGCTAATAGATCTAAAATGTTTTTTATCATACTTTGTTTAATAGTTCAAAACTGCTTTCACCAGTAATGAGGTTTATTTGTGCTTTATTAATAATATAATCTTGATTGTTAATTGTCATAACATCATTCATTTGTAATTTATAAATAATGCTAAGAGGTAAAAAAGCTTTTACTTTTATTATTCGTCTTTGACGATTAAATACGTCACTTATATAAGTATTGTAATAATTATTAAATAAAGTCCCAGTAAAGCCGCTTGCGCCTGTATATTCGTTTGTCTCATCATTAAAATTAATATTGCTTGTGCTTGTACTAAAAGCTAACTCTTGACTGTTTGACGGTATTATATAATCATCAATAGCAACGTTTGAAGCTGTTGTTAACATAAAAGATATTTCAGTTCCGTTAGTTTGTTTTATAGGATAAAATAATAAAGGTTTACCTAGATACGGTTCTTGATTATCGTCAACAAATCTTCCATATTGAATAGTTGTTGCTTGATTATTAGATTGATTAAAAAGTCTTTCATATTGCATATGCTCAAAAGGGACTAATATATTGTAAGCAGTGTTCGGTCCTGTTACTCTTGTACCTCCTGAATATTTTAAAGCACCCCAGCTTGTACTGTTTTCTTGTGAAAACGTTGCTGCTAATAAAGTTTCTAGACCTTCATAAGAAAAGCTTATTTCATTATAAGGTAAACCAACATCAACAGAACTTTGTTTTACATCTACATATTCTGATATATTCCAAGTGTTAAAATTAGTTGCATAAAAGTCATCTAAGGTTTGTATTTTAATTTTACCAAAATCAGGATTTGTATTACCGTTTACAAGCAAAGGCTGGTTATCAAAATAAGCCGTTAAATTAAACATACGAAATAAACCATTCATAAAATCAATAACTTTTATTGTTGGTATTTGCGCTGATATTACAAATTCAAAATCTAAGGTTGCGTTAAATTCTTTGGATGTTGATTGTGGTGATGGGTTTGTTTCATATATATTTTCCCAGCCGTTAGGTGCTTGTGGTTCTTGTATATCACCTTGAAATGTCCATTGTATATTTGTGAATGTCATTGCTGTTGCTGTTCTTATATTTAAATAATAAGTACCAACTGGCAAAGTTCCAAAACCTCCAGACGTTGATTTTGTAAAACTCCTTGAACCTGCTGCTTCTGTTGATGTCCAATACAAAGAGCCATTACGCCATAATTCAACAGTATAAGGAATTGATGTAAATCCAGTTTTAACAAATAGATCTAAAGTGTTAGTAAGTAAATCTTCAAATCCTGGAATTATACTTATAGTAGTTCCACCTCCAGATAATATAGTGTTTGATTGATTAGGGTCATTAGTAGATGACAATTCAAAAACAGCAACTTGAGTAGCAAATGTTACAACTTGTTGAGCGCTAGCTACATTACCTTTTTTTCTGTGAAGCCATAAATATAAATTATTGTATTGTTTATTTTGTGTTTTAGTTATATTAAAAAAGTCATCAGAAAATGCTGGAAGCCCACTGTTTAAATAATGCGCTTGTATTGCTTGCACAATTACATCAACTCGAATTGCGTATTTTAATTCACTATATAAAACACCGTGATTCTGTCCATTGATATAATTTAAATTGCCAAAGGTTTGAACACTTGCGTTTGTGTCATAAAACAATTGCTCTGTATGAGTTATTAAAGGTGCAATAACATCATCTCCAACTGCGCCTTGTAATTTAGTTTTTACGTCATTAGCTGTATAATTTAAATTATAAACATTTAATTCACTTAAATCAGACAAATCATCATCACCAAAAACTTTAGTTAAATTAATTGTATTACCGTAAAAAGTAATCTTGTAAGCATACGCCTTATTGTCTTTTAATTCAACGCCATTTAAAGCTACAAAACCCTCTTTATAAGGAATGTTATTTAATTCAATATTGCTTGCTATTTTATTTCTAGCATCAAAACCGTCTGTTATATTAAAATTGTAATAATGCTCAAATATTATATTATTACTTTTAGAAGCTGGAATAGTAAACGTTTTTGTAAACTCTGCAAATATTTTAGCTGGGTCTTTTACGTCTTGTTGTGATAAACTTATTGATACTTGTTCATCTTTAAACAAATCTATTCTTTCACCGCTTATATATAACTGAAGCTTTTGCATTATCTAATATTGTTTATAAAGTCAAAAGACATATCAAAGTTAAATTCAAATTGTATAAGCCTATCATTTAAACTGTTTTTGTTTGTTAATTCACTTGTTTTGATGTTTATAGGTACGTTTTGAAAATTACCTGTTGACGGTATTCTAAGCCTTACCCATATTTTTTCTGATAATAATAATTCTTGATATACTTTACTGTATTCTTCTGAAACGTAAAAGCTGTTAAAAGTAATTGTTTGATTTCCGTTTATATTATAGTTTTGTTTTGTATGCTCATTAACGCTATATGTTGAATTTGCATTAATTATATTTCTATTAAATTGTTCTCTTTTAGCTTGTAGCTTTTCTACTGATTTTAAATTAAAAACTTCTTGTTGAATGCCACCGTATTTATTTATAAAGAAAACTACAAAACCACTTGTATTAATTGAGTTCCAATAACCATATCCAGACCTCGTATATTTTGTACATTCTTTTCTTATAATGTTTATTGTTTCACCCCCAACGCTCATTGATGTAGCATTAATTGATGAAGCTATATAAGTAATTGTTCCGTTTGTGTTTACTTGTGGAACTCTAATTGCTGTGTCTTTACCTGCATATATAGTATATGCTTTAGTTCCTGATGAGCTATTTCCGTCTTGTGTATAGTTTGATAAAGCTGGAAATGCTGATGAATTAGGAATAAAAGGATTTGCACCTTCATAAAAATCGCCATAACCGTCAAACCCATAATGAGCTTCTGTGTTGTCACTACCTATTTGACTTCCACCACCATTTACAGCATCAAAAAACTTTTGCGTTAGATCTATATCTAAAGCTGGTATTGTTGGCGGTGTTGAACTAGAGCCTAATTCTACATCTAAATAATCTCTTGCTAATTCAGCCCATTCAAAACTACATTGAACGTTTGGACTTGCAGGTTTAACTAAATTATACCTTACGACATTATCTATTTTTATTTCTAATGTAGATGATTTAACACTGCTGTTTGACGTGCTTCTTGTAAAATATTGTGGGCTTCTTAATAATCTGTGTGACATTGTTTTTATTTTTCTTCTAATCCAGCTTGTATATTTATATCTTTTACAAAGCCGTCTATTATATCTTTATTATATTTTGTTAATCCTGCTTCAAGAGGTTTAGAAAAAAACATATTTGCTCTAAGTCCTTGAAAGTATATTTTTTGTACTATTAAGTAACGCATTGATTTATAACTAAGAAACCTACCTAATTCATCACGCCATCTAAACTTCTTTTGTCTAAGCCAACTATCAATGCCTTGTGTCAATCCGCCTTTTTTTCCTGTTCCAGAACCATATTTAAAAGGTGACATTGCTGCTCTAGTTTCAGGATAGCTACTGTTAACACCGCCAACTCCCTTATCAACAAAAGCACCGTAGTTTTCCATAAAAAACTCAAGCGTATAAGGATTGCCTATTTTTTTCGTTTCTAAGGCTTTATAACTAAGTGAGTTATATAAAGTGCCGCCGCCTTTGTTATCTCTTGTTAGATTAGACTTAGATTGCTGTATAACGTATTTACCATACTTGTTAATTGCAAGACCTAAATTTTCATATTCATTTTTAGAATCCATTAGCAAATATTTATATCGTTATAAATCATTACATCCATTGTAGCTGTCCAGCCTGCAAGTTGGTTTTCAAACCTATCATAAAAAGGTTGACACGTTGGGTTTCCGTCTAATTGATACATATCAGTATAAAGATTACCCATTCTTAAAACTTGTATTAATTTATTAAGAACAGCTAATTGTGTATTGAGTATATCTTGTTCGTTGTTGTTTCCTTTAAACCTGTCTATTGTTAAGTCTTTAGATTGGTCAACTATGTCTGCTGCTAATACACTTATATTAAATCTTAATACTTGTTCCTCGTCTGTAACGCTGTTTATAATAATATGACCTAAAGGGAATATGTCTTGTTTATTTAAATTGACATTTGTAATATCACCAGTTGTTACAGTGTTTATGTTTTTGTCTTTTAATAATTCAGTTTTTATTGTTTCTGTTAATTGATAAAAACCTCTTATTCCTTGATTGCTCATTTAAATTTATTTTTAATTTGTTTAGCTTCTAACTCGTTTTTGTCTTTCATAAAGGATAACATCATAAAACATTTATGTACGTTTAATTCAGTGACACTTTCAAATCTCGTAACATCACCGAGAGCGAGTCCATAAATTGATTGATACCAGCCCCATTTCCTGTTGAACACAGATAATCCGTCAAGACTTTTGTTTGGCTCTTGTCCAAAGAGTTCGTCATAACTGTTGACAAGTCTAGTCCTAAATTCCACAAAAAAAAAATTGATGACATTACAGCGTCCATAGGCATATCAAGCAATTCTTGATCTGTGCCTACTTTATATTCTCGTATGCTGTATTTGTGTTTTACTTTTGCAGTGACAGGTCTATACAATACGTTCATAGCCTTTTCTATACTGTCCCAGTCGCCTATATATGTATCTAGATCTATATATTCACCTAGACTTAAATCGTCTAATTCAGGGTGGAAGCCGTATTCTTTATTATTAATTTTAAAAGACTTTACTAAATCAGGTTTGCCCTCAAATAGTTTTGTTATAATTTTAATTACTTCCTCAGTATCTTTAAGCTTTAACCTCATTACCTTTTCCAGACTTACTTTACAAAAGATTTCTATCATTTTTGCGTGTAGAAAAAAACTGTCTTTATTGTTTTTATCAATTTTTAAGAAATGCTTATACTGTTTAAGCGTGATGTCGTTTAATGTTGTTGGTATGTTAATACTAAGTTTCATATATATATAACGTTTTAAAAAGGGTTTTTTATATTAAAGTCAAATATATAAAAAAAGGGAAGCATTTCTGCCTCCCTAATCAAACAAACAACTTTTATGTTATTTATCTAAAGCTATCTACGTCGTTTATAATTTCTTGTTCTATAACGTCATACGGTATTCCTGGGATATGGTTTTTGTCAAAAGCAACTTCCTTACAATCTTCGTTTATTAAAGATATTACTTCCATATTATTTATTTCAATAGTATCTTCGTCTGGTGGTTGTAACCAGCTTCCAGGATGTCCTTTGCTCCAGTTGTATTTTACCTCAACTGTCCAGCCTTCGTATTCTATTTCTATTGTGTTTGTTATATTATTCATAGTAAGTCTTTTAATTCTTGTTTTCTTCTTTTAATAACTTCTTTCATTTCTTTGATATGATTTCTATTAGATTCATTTTGATTTCTAAGATCTAATATTTCTAATTCTAACTCAACCTCAGGTATATCTTTATCTTTAAGACCTGACATTTTTCTTATATCTTTTTCCCAGATTAATTTATCTTGTAAGTGTAGTATTTCTTCTCTATTAAACTTTATATCTTGCCTTACTTCATTAATCCAATTAATATCTGCTATAAGATTATTAATTCTATTTCCTATTGTAAGTAGTTTCTTACTAACTTTAGTTTCTTTGTGTATATTATCTATTGTAGAAATATCTAAGCTAAGTGTAATATTGTTTTCCATAGTGTTTGTTTTAATGTTATACAAGCAAATATATGACACTCAGAGTTATCCACAAAATATTTAATAACTTTTTTTTGTTTTTTTTTAATGAATAGTATATCTACCGAAGTTGGGAGAAGATAAAATTGAATAAGCTGCGTATCTCGCCGAGTCGATTACGTGATTATGTTTGTCTTCTGGAGTATTGGTAAGCATCCCAGCTTTGTCCTCTTTCCATTTATAGTTTCTAAATTCAGCTATTGTGTTTAGTGATGTTGATAATATATTAATCCTGTAACGCTTTAATAAATCAATACCAGCATTTACAGAGTCTTTGCCTTTTATACTTGAAAATATGTTATGACCCATTTTACGCAATTCACTTATTAGACGTGGCTCTGCGCTATCAGCGTATATAGGCTTGTTTAAAAGCTTTTCTTCTTTTAGGAATACATTTATATCATTGGTTGTCATTTGCGTCTTGTAGAGGTGTTCTTTTATATACAAGTTATGATCTAAAGTATAAACAGAACAAAGAACAGTAGGGTCATTAGTATAACCAAAATCCATTCCGTATGAAATTAAAGTTGCAGCTTCAGGTATTTTATTGACTTCTACATATTTGAACACAGTGCTTCTGCTTGCTGCTCTTTCACCTAAGCCGTATATTTGCCAGTATTGTTCGTCTGTATCTTTTAAGCGTTCTATTTCTTTTATAATTGAATCCTCAACAAATGGATTATCAAGATATGTTGTTTTATAAAAATCACAGTCTTCACGTGTTATTACTTTGTCATATATCCAGTGATATTCATCTGACGGATTGTAGTCAATTACGATACGGTCTTGTGTTCTAAATATAAGCTGTTGCCAGTCCTCGAAATATAACTCATTGCCCTCATTGATAAATAGTAAATCCCTTTTACGACCTCTTATTTTTTGTGGCTGATCTAAAGATATAAACTCAATTAGATTATTATACAAGTGATACTCACTATTTGATTTATTGTGATGTTGTTCTTTATACATTTTATAGGTTTGTAATATTCCTATAAAATCCCTAAGAACTGTTGCTCTTAAACTTGGGAATGACTTACGACAAATAGTTATGACCTTACCTTGATTGTTAGTACAATACTCAAATATTATCCATAGTAGTATATTATAAGTCTTACCAGACCTTGTGCCGCCTTGTTCAACTACTATCTTTTTATCAGAGTTTATTAAATGCCTATAAACAATATTAGTCTTTATCTCTAATTGAGTCAATGATTTCTATTTTAAAGTTATTAGGCATACCCTCTGCGCCTGTTATTTCTTGACGCTCAACATAACCACGATGTTTAGCTTTTGTCTTTAAATAGAATATTGTTGCTGATGTAGAGCCCTCTTGTATTTGTTTATGCAGTTGACTTTCAGCAAAATCAATAGCTATGTTAGATATGTCTTCTACTTGTTCTTTAAAGTCTGCGTCATCTTTACAATATTTATAAAATGTTTCCCTACTGCATTCAGCATTCTTACAAGCTGTTGTGACTACGCCTAGTGACTTTTCTAAGGCTTTTAATAATTTCTTTTTTAGTATGTCAGATTTTGTCATAATTATATTTTATTTAGGTTGCCACGCTTTGCTAAAATCACTGTCTTTAAATACTTCACTTTTAGGAATGCCAGATCTAAATAATAACCTAACAACTTCTTCTTTTTCCATTCCTAATCTTTTTATAATGTCTTTGCCACTTACGCCGTCTTTGACCATTTGTGTAATTATATCACTCATTGCTAAAACACCGTGAGTTCCCCTTGCTCTATTATGCCTTATAGTAGCCATCTGTTGCTGACTAAAGTCTTTTGTACTTACCATAACAATAGGAACTTTGCCGTCCGTTAGAACGCTTATTTCTTTATGACCTGAAACTGTCCACCTATGAAAACCGTCAACAATTGTATAGTCTGGATTTACAACAATAGGTTGTGTCCAGCCGTCCTCTAGTATTGATATTTTTAGAAGCTTTAATTCAGGCGGTGCTACTTTGTTAGGATTATAATTGTTAGGTTTTAATTTATCCCTATCAATCCAAGTAATTTTGTCTAAAGGTTGCTTCATATTATTTTAATTTAAATCTTTTATTTTTATATTCAGGTCTGCCATATATTCTTACTGCTTCATCAAAAGAATGTATCCCTAATTTTTTTTGTGCAGTTATTGCATTACCTTCAAGTGCTGGTCCTGTACGACCTTTAAAATCTCCCTTAATACATATCTTACAAATAAAAGCCCAAGATGTCCCAGTTAATGGATGTACTTCCTCGTCTGGTATTTCATCATTTGTTTTATCATAATGTCTGCGTATTAAAGTATTTAAATTCTTTTTAACTTGATTAACGTCAACTGTATCGTAGCTTTCCAGGATTACTTCCGCCCATTGTTTATATGTTAAATTTTCTGGCTTTACTTTTTTACCGATACCGTAAAGTTCTGTATTAGCATAACGCCACGCAGTAGCAACTCCCTTAACTCTATATAACATCTTTTCCCACATTTCAGGAAATGACTCTGCATAAATCCAAAGACCTCTAAGCGGCTCCTCTCCAAACGGTGGGCAAACTCTTTGACCTAGAAATTTATTGTATAATCTAGTTTGATTAAATACGTCATATGTTTTATTATAATCCCATTTAAACTTATATACTGCTAGCCAGACATCCTCACTTGACCAGTCATAAATTGGGTGACAATGTGAAACGTGACCGTCCCTTGCAATATAGTTGTCATTCTTTTTTGTTGACACTGCTTTCATTCGTCTAAAGCTTTCCTGTGTCCTTACGCCAGTTAATATAGCAGTTAAGCCGTCTGATTTATTTGGCATTAAAGAACTAAACTCTTGAAAGCTCATACCTTTTTTAAATTTAGGATGTTTAGTGATTGCTTCTTTTGGTAATTCACGCACCCATAAATCTTTTTTATCTACGTCCCAGCAATACCAAAAAGGCTCTTCATTTGAACAAGCGTTTCTGTGTTTAAATTCTAAACAATACCAATTAAAATCAATTGATTTATATTTACTTACTCGTCTAGCATATTCTATTGTTGGTGGATGTATTGCTTCCTCATCAAAAAAGTTAACTGTTATTCTTTTGTTTTTTTCTTTTGATACTATTAATGCAAGGTTTAATACAACGGTGCTGTCCTTACCTGCTGAAAAGTTTACAACAATATTATCAAAGGAGTCAAATAAGTATCTAATTCTATTTAGTGATTCAATATAAACATTAGCGTCAATATATTCTTTTTTTCTAACTCTTGACATTATTTAGTTCTTATGTGATCTAAACTATTAGCGGAAACTCCGTCAACTATTGTTCTATTAATCATAGGGTGATTTATATCAGTAGCACCAAAGTCAGAATCTGGGTGAAATGCTATAACATCCATACCTGTATCAGCTGACGTTTTAAAACTGTGTGTGCCGTTAGGATACATTTTGCCGTCTAAGCCTTTATTCTTTGTTTTACCGTCCCATTTTTTTATGACAAATATCATACCCTCCGTTAACGGTAAGTTACCAAAAGGAGTCAAACATTCGCCATTACCTTTAGCTACTATGCCGATTCTGTGTGAGGGGTGTGTGTGTGCTGTTTGATCTATATTACTTGGAAAGTGTAAATGATTAAAACAAGGGTCACCTAATTTAACTGGCGGTATTAATAAAGAGTCAGTACATCCATCAATGTATTTTAAGCGACCTTCTTCTTCAATTGGTCCGCCTACTAAGTTCATTGCTTTATATTTAGTTTCAGGATATATTCCTTTATTGTGATATACTTCAATAATTATAACCTTGTATTTTAAAGGATTATATAACTCAATAAAATCTTCAATCTTTGAACTAGAAAAGTACATACCATTATTTAAATTCATTATTGTACCGTCATTTTGATAAATTCCAGTTTTACCCTCATAACAATAACCATAGTAAGAGCAGTTTGTTTTTGGTTTAAAACCTTTGCCGTCAATTACATTGTAATATTTAATAGGATATACTGGGTCGTTGCTATCGTCAAATATTAATCCTGCTTTGTCATTTTCAAAGCTTATAAAAGCGTCATTTTCTTTCATTGTTTATGGTTTTTTGCTAAATGCAATAAAGCATCTGCGGTTGTTTTTAATTTTAATTCTTTTTTAATTGTGTTAAGTACGTTCAATAAAAATATTTTATTCTCGTGAAGCATTATCATTTCAAAGACACTGTAATTGTCATCACTTGCTTTTGGCTCTTTTGTTTTTTCTTCTTCATCTTCTTCAACATCAAAAAAGTTGTTGTCTTCTGCACCTCTCCAGACATCCATTCCCCAGTCTTGTAGCTGTAACGTACTCCAACTATTAGCTAGTATATCCCAGTCCCATTCTCCAGAATGATTGTTGTCTTTTATTATAAACTCTTCCTTTTGTTTGTCTGACCAGCCTTTAGCAATACTGACCCATACATCTTTTATGCCTAATTCTTGACAAGCTTTAAGTCGCATATTGCCACCTAGTATCATTAAATTTTCATCAACTATAATTGGTCTTTTTTCTAGCATTTCAGGAAAGTCATTTATAGATTGTACTAACTTTTTAAATTTATCATTTTTTACTATCCTGGGATTGTTAGGATTTCCTTTAATTTTATATAGTTTGAGTAGTTGAGACATATTTATATAACGGTTTTATTTAAGCTTTTTGTTTCCAACTCCAGCTTTGTATTAATAATTCAATTCTTTCAGCTGCTTCTTTTTGTTTTTCTTTAGGTATTTTTTTAACTGCTTGAATAAGAGGATTTTTAGTAAACTTATTTTCTAGCCTACTCACTTTATTTTTTAAATAATGTATTTCATTTATTTCGTCATATATCAAATCACTTTTAAAAGTAAATAGTTTCTCAAGTTTAGCTAATTTTTTATGTTTTTTTTTATAACCTGCGTATTGCTTATAACTATTCATTGCGTTTGCGTGGTCCATTGATTTACCTTGTGAATTATAAAACAAAGCAATTGCTATCCAGCGCATTTTTAATTTAGATCTAAGAATAAAAGTTAACAATGATCTGTGTATAATAATTTCTTCTTTTCTTGTATCTGCAAACAAATTAATATTAGCAAGTTTATTAATCTTTTTTGCTATTTGTATAGGTTTCAAGTTCATTGTTCTCGTACTAAATTTAATTTATTTTATAGTCTATTACTGCCCATAATGTTGCTGGTGTTCTGTGTGCTTTTGGGTTTTTTACACTACAAAAACCAATTGATTTAATTATTTTATTTTTTTTTGCTAAGACAAATATAGCACCCCAAGCTCTTTTGCTTGGTGGCTCACTAACTATACCCTCTGATGCAACCCTAACATCTTCAGCCATAAATTCTTTATTTGTTTTAATATATTCTAATAAAAATAAATAAGCAAATTTGCCCCATTCATTATTTTTGTTTTCAGCATTATCATAAGATTTTTTAATGCCTTCATCTCTTAATTTTTTACCTAAAAATAAATCTAATTGTGATATCATAATGTTCTTAATTTTAATAAAGTATAACATTCAACATACTTTTGTCTTGCTTTGCCTTTATAATATTCTTTAAACAACTCGTATAATTTTTTAGTGTATTGATATTTGGTTTGACAATTTACAAAATATTTTTTAGCAAATGCTTTGCCTTTTCCTTTAAAATAATTTACGTTGTCAGCTGTGTCCCCAACTATCATTTGTTCATAAAAGTTATATAAAGCGTCTGAGGGTGTTATGTCTAGTATAACCTTGTGTTTATAATGGTAATTATATAAAAGGCAGGGAAACTGCTTATAATCCTTGTCAATGCTAACTATCATTACGTTGTCACGACCTAATTCTTTAGTTAAGTTATACCAGTATTTAGCTACTAAGTCGTCAGTTTCTATTCCAAAACCAAATTTACTATTATAATTATCCTTGACGTATTGATGCATAGGATGCAACAAGGGCGGAATTTGTTGTTTTTTTCTATTGGCTTTATATTTTTTTGTTATTAGTTTTCTAAAATTACCTTTGCTTCCGTTAAACGTTATTACTTTTTCAATATTATACAGTTCTTCTAAATCATTGACAATCTTCATAAACTGCTCATCAAATTTTGCTATCGTATCTTCAATATTATCATAAAAAGGATTATCATTTGGATACGGTTTTGTCCTGTAACAGCTTGCAAATATTAAGCTGTCTGCGTCTATTAATAATATCATTGATTATAAATAACAATTATTATAGTAATAAATAAACCTATTAAAGCAAAGCCGTAAAGCTTATAAGTCTTGTGCATTTTCTGTGGATTTCTCCCTTGATTGCTCCTGTATTGCCGTGTTTTTTTTTGCATTTGATTTGTGTAAAATTTGACTTTCCAGATCAACAATTATATAATTATGTTCTAGTAAGAGTTCTATTGCTCTGTTAATTTGTTTTGCCTTTTCTCGGTACGAATGAAAAATTTGATTTTCAAAAGCATTATGTTCGTGTTTCATTGTGTTTTAATTTAAGTTTGTTTAGTTCGTATCTATATTCTGATATTATATGATTATTAAGTCTGTCGTTTTGTTGTAACTGGTTAACATAAAACGTTATGTTTATAACATCTTCAATAATTTTTTTTAGTTCTTTGTTTTTTGGTTTTGCTTTTGACCACTTCAATAAAATATTATTTAAAGAAATGGTCGCAGCGTAATATTCTAAGTCTTTTAAGTTTTCTAGTTTTTGCATTATCTGCAATAATAAGCGTTAGTCTGCATTTTAGGTTTGCCGTCCCATAGCCACGCATTGCTATAAGTATTAAGTCTTACACTTACATCACCGTCACCGTCAACTCTTACTTTTTTTCTAAATTTTCTAGCTGCTGGGTTTAAAACTTTGTAAGGCATAACAGCGTCTGTGTATGGGCTGCTATTAGTTTCATCTAATTGGCTCTCAATCTTTTGTATTTCTACAAATGTCTTGCCTATTATTTTAGTTACCATATAGTAATCAATATTTGTCTGGTCATATCCCCAGCTTGAATATAATATCGTACCTACTTTTACCGTTTCGTTTGTATATCTTCTCATAATTTAAATTTTAAATATTTTGTTTTCTAATTTGTCTAACTTTTCAACATATTCTTTTAAGCCTTTTAATCTAATTTGTTGCAATGTTAGGTTGTCAATAGTAAAATCATCTTCAACTATTCTTTGTGCAGTTAATGCAATCATTTGAAGTGCGTTGTACTCTTTCCAAGTAACAACTGTTTCGTTAGCTACGTCAATTTTTCTTGAAATAACTATGGGTTTTTGTGTGTTTGTCATATTGTTTGTTTTAGTATTAATATGCAGCTAAGATAGAAAACCTAGAGTTATAAACAAATTATTTAATAACTATTTTTTAATAAATATTTAAATTTATTCGGCTTGCTTGATTTTCCTTGAGGAGATATACTTCTTTTTTTAATCTTTTTTTTGTCCAAAAAGAAGTGTCTGGACAATATAATTTAATAGAATTAGGCATTATGACTGTATTTAACCAATACATATAGTTCCCTTTAGGGTCATTAACAAAGTAGATTTTAACTATGTCTTGATCTAAAGCCATTAAGGAATCATACTTACTTTTTTCTAGTAGTTTTTCTTCATAATATTTATCACGAAATTTCATTTCAATAACACAATTAAATCCCTTGCTTGTTTTACCTATTGCGTCATAATGCTCAAATCCTTTGCCAGTCCATTCTAAATCCCAGCCGTCAATATTTAAAATACCTACGACTGCTTTTTCTAATTTATGAATGTTATTTAAGCCCATTATCCCAAATAACGTTTAAGTCTTTTATCCATCTGTTGACTGTTTTTGGGTCACAGGTGCAAGGTTTGTAGAAGTTGTGATTGTAATATTTTGCGTGGAAGTCGCAAACCAATTGAAATTCGTCTGGTTCAAGGTACTGTTTTGTTTCCATTCTAAACTCTTCCCATAAATAAAAGTCTTTTTTTTCAAAACTTACCATCTTTTAATCTTTAATTCATTTAATTTTTTTCTCCTTTCATCACATTTGCAATCAGGATATATTTTTTTCCATACATATCTAATACCAGTATATTTAGTTATGTAATAAATTAAATCACCTAATTTCATAATAATTTTCTTAATTTTTTCTTTACTTTTTTATAAGTTCTATAAAGTGAATAATATTCAATATAAGATTTTCTACTAAATTCTGCAATACTTTCACCGCTATTGATAATTTCAAATACTTTGCGGTCATACCAGTACATCTTTTTTAAGGCTTTATTAACCTTTTTATAAGACTCATCATAATCAACATCATTTTGAATAAAACTTAAATTATCTAAAGGAATAACAGTAATGTTTTTACCTTTTCTTTTTAGATCATAAAACATAGTTCTTAAAGTTTTAAAAATATAATAATAATTTATATCATTTTTATAATTAATATCCAGACCGTCTTGAAGTTTTAATTGTATTTTATAATACATTTCCTGGACTAAGTCTTCAGCTGTTCTTTTGTTGCAGCCAAAAGACAAAACAATATCAATCCACTTTTCGTGTTTTTGTGCTATTAATATCATTTGCTTTTCTATCATAATTATTTAAAGGGTCATAATAACTATTTACTACAATTGGCATACCTAATTCATTAACCTTAAAACTAAAAGTTTCAAAAGCAAAACCTCTGCTCCTTTTACAATGTACCGTCACCCATTCTTTGTTCACCGTATTAGCTTCTAACTCAATATGCGTTTCACATTTCTTTTCAAGTAAAGAACCTAAATGTCCAGTCATTTTAGAACTCCCAAAATTGTTATGAATTACGTTTATTATATGACAATTATAGTTAGCAGTCCATTCCATTAATTTTTGTACACAGTCATTTGACTCCTGTAAATTATTAACGTCTGATACAAGGTCGGCAATTCCGTCGATAATTACAAGAGAAGGCTCTTTTATTTTGTTTGATAGGTAGTATTCAATAAATTGTATTCGTTGCTTAAAACTCACCGTACGCAGTCCAAAGGTGTGATAGGTGTTTGGGTTTACGTTACTATTCATATCATAAACTCTTTTAAATACCTTTTGACAATGCCAGAGTCCTTGCTCTGTGTCAATATGTATTAAATGTCCTTTAGATCTATGTCCTTTAATTTTACCGCCATATATGTTAGAGCCACTTAAATAAACAGAAGCTAGTAAACTAATAAAAAAAGTTTTTTTTGTTTTAGGAGGTGCGCTGACAACACTTAAATTGCCGTACGTACCAATTGGTATTGGTAACAAGCTATCACCTTTTTTTGATTTTATAAGTTTTTCGCCATAAGATAACGCTACTGGTGGATATTCTATTGTTTCTTTTGTGTTTACAAAACAATCATTTTCAATCAGCTGCATTAATGATGTATGTTTGTTGGGTTGTTTGTCTAATCTCAATTGCATTAAATAAATATAAAAAAAAAGGGTATAGATAAAAACCTATACCCAATAATAAAAGTAAAGTTTTTTAGAATGGTAGGTCAGAAGATTCCGTACCTGAAATAATATCAAGTTTTTCTTCTTTTTCAGCAACAGTTATTTCACCGTTAGTCCATACTACCTTTCCATTTCCTAAATAGTTTCTAGGCTTTTTAGCTTCCCTTTCCTCTTTAGTTTGTGAGTCTGTTATTGCAACATTATTACCGTATCTTGTTTCATCATTTACAGATATTGTAAGGTTATAATAAACAGCATCTCCTTTTCCTTTTATAAATTTTTCTTTAGGTAATTTATCTACCCTAATACTCGCATTAATAATTGATCCCATAATTTTTATTTATTTAGTTTAAAGTTAAGTAATTTTTCTTGAACGTAAGTTGATACTGTATAATGTTGTTTAATTTCAGCTATACTTAAATTGCCAGCTATCAACTTTTCTTTAGCGTTTTTAAATGCTGGAGTATTTTCTAACAATAATGGCAATGTTTTTTTAACTGTTAAATTTGCGTCATCATCAACAGCTTGTAAAGCCAATAATGACTGCAATGTATAACGTCTATAATAAGTTATTGCGCTACCTAGCTTTTGTGGGTCTAAGTTTGTAGGTAATGTTAATTCAGATTCTTCGTATTGATTTGAGTCTAAACATCTAATTTGTGTTTTTACTTTGTTGTCTTCAATTGGTTGCAATAAAAGTAAATTGTATTTTTTTAGTAATGGTTTTAATTGACCTATTAAAGAATTTACGTCAAAGTATTTTGATTTGTAAAATGGGTTTTTTGTGTCTTTGCTTATTGTGCCGATTTCTTGTTGTAAATCATAAAGCTTGTTATATATTGTTACTGGATATGCTTCTTCTGTTTTCATAAGTTTGTTTTATTTTTAATTATATAATTTTCAAGTGCTTCTACACGTTTAGTCAAGGCTTCTATTCTAAATAAATATTCTTGTATTAAAGTGTCTTTTGTTTGATGTGATACTTTGTAATTCATTACATCATATTGTTTATGCTTGATCTAAGCGTTAATATTTTGTCCTCAAATTCTGCTGCGTGTCTAGCATCACCCATCATTTTAGCGTGCTGTAACATAACTTGCAAAGTTTTGATTTCTTTTTCTAAGTCGTCTTTTTGTGTTCTCATAATTTAATTTTGAAATTTTTTAGCTATTAATAATTCAGATAATTTGTTGCTTGCTAAATCTTGTGCGTTTTCTAGTTTATCTAAAAACGTGTGTAGTTGTCTAATAGACATATTATCTATGTCAGTTGGAAAAAAGTTTAAGTAATGTTTTTTCATTTTGTTTGTTTTAATGTTATACGACAAATATATAACAAAAAAAGTTATAAACAAAACTGTTAAAAACTTCTTGAGGGAAAATCGTCAGATTTACAGTTCTCAACTTTTTAATACTAGCAATTGCCAGACAATGTAAAATGCGTCTAGAGTCCTTAAAAGTGCCTTAAAAGCCATATATTAAAAAAGGAGTAAATTAAGCTTATTAATCAAAACAAGACAATAATATACTCCTATTTAACCACTTTGTAAGTTCGTGGTGGATTAAAACAAACAGTCAAATATACGTCAATTATGACTAACTAAGAAAATTTTTGTAATAATTTATTAAATCAATTAATTCGTTTGTGGATATTTTTACGGTTTTTTTTGCTCTAAAATATAAAGCTTCAGCTGTGCCTTCGCCGTATTTTTCATCAAGTTTTCTACCAAAAACAAACTGCTCACCATACTTAAATACGTTACAGCCTGCGCATTGTACTTGACAATTTTGTTCATCCCAGCGAGTTGAATAAAATTTGCGAGATTGAAAATGACCGTTTTGTAATTTTTTCCAGTGGTCTTTTTTTCCACACGTGAAACAAGTTGCTATTTCATTAACAGCGTTTTTTTGTCTTATATATTGGCTGAATACTGCATCAAGTTTTTTAACAATTTTAGATCTAGTTAATTTTTTAGCCATTATTTATAAATTAATTCAAAAAGAAACAAAAAGAAAAGAGTAAAAGAAAAACAAAGAAAAAAGCATACAAAAAAGAAATAATTTTTTTACCTGTTCCAAGCACCGTCCAACTTTATTAGGTTGTGCAAGTTTGTTTTAATCCTAACAAATATATAAAATTTTTTTACTTTTTTATTTTCTCATAAGAACGCCCACCAAAATAAGCACCAATAACAGTAATTAAAGTTAACTGCAATAAATCTATCCAGTTTGACGTTACCGTAAAGCTTAATACTCCAGCATCAATAAAAATCATTAAGACCGTAGATACTACTAAAAATATTAATACAAGAGGTCTAACGTTTTTACTTAACCAACTGTCACTGTTCATATCTGACTTCCAGCGTTCAGTCACGTTTTGTTGCATTTCACTTTCAGCTTCTAAAAAAACCTTTGCCATTTCATTTTCAAACCTTGCTTTGTCTTCTTTTGAAAAAGTATGTTTAGCGATAATGTTGCTTATTTTATCAGCTACTCCTCCTGCTGCGTTTCCAAAAATCTTTGCTAGTATTTTTTTCATAAATTAATTTTAAAACAATTATTAAAAAAACAATTGTAAATATATTAGGATGCCAGTGTTCACCACATAAACCAAAAAGATGTTTAATTGTTTCTATCATTTTTTTTCTATAATTTTTCTAACTGTGTAAACAATTGTACATAGTAATAATATAATTTTTAAAGATAATTCAATGTCAGTCATTGATACGCCTAGTGCAATTGTGTTGTATAAGTAAAGTTTCATATCTAAATTTTCCATTATCTTTTATATACTTTTTTTTCAAGTTGATCTATACGTTTATCGTGTTGGTCTTCTAGTTTTTGTATATAATCTTCTATATATTCTATTTTTTGTTCTAATATTTCTTGTGATTTAGCTGGCGGTAATTCTTTTGCTATTTCAATTTCTTGTTTATTTATTTCTATTTGTTTTGTAAGTGTTGAATAAGTCATTGTAATACTTATTAATCCGCCAATTACTAAAATTAATGTTTTTAAATCTAAGTTTAAATCTGGTTTACCGTCATTGTCAAGGTCAAGTCCTACTGATTTCATTTTTTATCTATTTGTTTTAATTTTTTAATTGCCCAGTTAATGCCACTTGTTCCACCCCAGCCCAGCCACGCTACATAGCCTTTATCTTTCCAAGGAGTAGCTTCATTTTCTGCGCTTACCTCTGCATTTTTTTCGTGTCTTTTAAAACTAGCCATACGAGCAATTGTTTCACGGCTTATATTTTCTTTTTTTGCTAGCTGGTTTGCACGAGTCCAGCCTATTTGTGTCATACCTTTAACTTCCTCTTTGTGTTTATCCCTCCACCTTAAAACCTTTTTAGCATTATTGGAAGCGCTAGCTGGGTAATCATTATACGTTTCTAGGTTTATCATTTTACCTCTAAATGAACGATAACAAATAGCTATTGCTTGCGCCTTGTCGTGATATTGCATCATTTGCGGTACGCAGCGCATCATATAATCGCTTTGTTTTTCTCCTGTCTTTTTGTTTGGTATCGGCATAATTAATAAAATTTAAAATGTAATGCGAATAGTATTAAATAAACGTTTATTTCCATAAAATCATTGATGTTTTCTTTTGGAAAATAACTAAAACCTAAAAGCGGTCCTGTACTAAAACGTTCTATAATAGCAAATTCCCACACACTAACATTTTTTACATCCAGTATAAGTATAATATTTTCCTTTGCGTTTAATTTCTAAAGCTTGTTTTCTATTATCTTTTTTGTTTTTATAGGAAACGTGTATCCACTGCGGCTCGCCATCAATAGGATATTCAGATATTACTTGATCATAATCAAGGTTTTCAATTATGTAATGCAACATCTCTTTGTTTGATTTGCCGCCCATATTTGTTAAGTCAATTGCGTTTCCTGTTAAATGACTTGACACTGAACTACCGCCTATTCCTCTATTTAAAGCCTCTGAGCGATACATTGAGTTAACTTTAATGGGTTTACCCACCCACTTACGTAAAGGCTCAAAAACGGCTTCTGCTAGCTTTTCCATATTTTTAATATGTTCAGCTGAGGGTTTGTTTTCAATTCCAAATTGTTTAGCGTAGTTGGAATTTGTAGCTTCTTTATAACTTATATGATTACTTATTTTCTTCATCTTTAATTTTTTCATAAGACCCGTCTTTTAGATCTATATTAATTTTGCCGTACTTTTCTTCAAGTTCTTTTTTAGTTTCTTCTTGTTTAGCAATA
>TARA_R110002012_G_scaffold321400_1_pt1 | contig 30043 bp, 26 predicted proteins | sample TARA_R110002012 | Tara Oceans TARA_R110002012 (sample SAMEA4396515) | marine metagenome | biome: Westerlies Biome; feature: [DCM] deep chlorophyll maximum layer (ENVO:01000326); material: water (ENVO:00002006), including particulate matter (ENVO:01000060) such as... | depth 40 m | reverse complement strand
TCACACCTCACACCTCACACCTCACACCTCACACCTCACACCTCACATCTCACTTAAATATACGTCATTCGTCGTATTGATTTCATTATTCTATTGTTGCAATTTTGGACTATTATAAACCATAAACATATTCAACAATGAAAACTTTAAAACAATTTACCGTATTTATGATGGTTGCATCATTTATTTCAATAACAGCTTGTAAAAGCGACGATGATGGAGTTGATCCAGCAGCTTCAGGAGGTGCTTCTGGAGTAATTACAGCTAAAATAGATGGCGCATCATTTCAATCTTTAGAAATTACATCAACCGCTTCACAGGTTACTGCTGGTCCAAATACGACGGTTACACTACAGGGAAATTCTTCAACACAAGGTTTTTCTATGATTATCAATGCTTTTGATGGCGTTGGAACCTATGAAATAACGGATAGTAATGTCTTTATCGTGGCATCTTATATTGAGCCAAATGTTTCAAATCCAACAGCAACACAAACGTGGAGTGCACCCTATCAAGATTCTGGTATTGTTGGAGAAATAAGAGTTTCTGAAGATACAGATTCACGTATTATTGGAACGTTTAGGTTTCAATGTAAAAATCCAAATGATGATTCCGTTAAAAATATAACTGAAGGAACTTTTAACCTGACAAAACAAATTTTTTAACACGAAATTTAAATCTTAATAGGCAATATCTTGTTGTTGAGATGTGCTGATTGGGCGTAATGATTTAACGTTATTACGCTTAATCTTTTTTAAAAAGCCGTTGGTCGAAAAAATAATTGATGTCACACTTTTAATTGTAGTTTTAGCTTGCTATTAATTATTATATATTAAAACATCAATTTTTGAACAGCCAAAAAGCTTTTCTTAATTGGTGTTTTTTTTATGTCTTAAAACTAGTAACATGATTTTATTAGTAACATTGTTTAGTCTTATTTTTATTTTGATTTTAGCAGCTTTTCGGGTGTTTTATCATACTCAATTGTTCCAAAAAATAGCCACTAAATCTTATTTGGACATGCAAGAGCAAATTGCTATTAAAACTAAACAGTATGAGCAAGTTGCTTCAAAAAATAACTACCTTGAAAATTATAATGTCAGTTTGCTTAAAAATCTTTTTCAAATAACGCAGGAGTTACTTACAACGAAAAAGATTATATTAGAAGAGCGCTATAATTAATTTTTCTTTATTCTTTAATAACTGATTTGTTAGAGTTTAAAGTTTCAGATTTTTAAAATCTGGTATTTTATATTTTAAAAAATTGAACTTATGAAATATTTTATTGGAGTTGTTTTTATTCTTACTAGTATATCTATTTCTGTTGCTCAAAATCGCGCACAAGTTTTAAATGATTCTGCTTTAGGTATTTATATAACCGAAACCCAAAAAGCCATTTCAATTTTAGAAGAAGCCTTATTCATTGCAGAAAAGGAAGGAAATAAAAAGGAAATAGGACGTATTCTAAATAGTAAAGGGATTGTTTATCGGCATTTGGGTGAGTTTGATAAATCTAAAGCACTTTCTCTTAAATCTATAAGTTTTACAAACGATTCCATTATAACGGCATCGGCATATAATAACATAGGAGTTGTAAATAGAAATTTGGGCTTGTATGAAGATGCTATAACCTATTTAATAAAAGCTCTTTCCATTTACGATACAAAAAAAATGACGCGAGAGTCAGCAACTGCAAATAATAATATTGGTATCGTTTATAGTTTTAACAATCTAAATAACAAAGCGATAGAGTATCATTTGAAAGCTAAAAAAGAATTTGAAAAACTACAAGATAAAAAAGGTGTTTCTGAAGTTTATAACAATATTGCAATTATCTATGCTAATGAAGGTGATTTACAAAAAACTCTGGAATATTTTAAATACTCATTGGCGATTGAAAATGACTTAAAAGATCAAAAGGGAATTGCAGAATCCTTAAATAATGTAGGAGCTGTTTACTATTATATGGAGTCAGTAGATTCTGCACTTGTTTATTTTGAAAAATCTGCAGAGTTAGAAAAAGCCATTGGAAATTATTCAGGTGTAGGTGCCAGTTACAACAATATTGCACAAGTTTTATTAGAAAAAAATAGGGCTACAGAAGCCAAAGTTTATATAGATAGTGCATTTTATTATGCGCAAAACTACAAAGTAGCAACAGATATTGAAGTCGCGTTGGAAAATTACTCGAATTACTATCAAGCTAATAAACAGCCAGAAAAAGCACTCGATTATTATAAACGTTACACCATATTTAAAGATAGTATTAAAAATATGGATGTAAAAAATAAAATTGCAGAACTGGAAATTGAATATCAATCAGAAAAAAAAGAGAAACAAATATTAATTCAACGTGCTGAATTGGCCGAAAATGAACGTGATATCAGCGAAAAAAATAGCTTTATTTTAGGTTTAGTTGGTTTGGCTGCTGTAATCTCTTTGCTAGGTTTTTTAGTTTATAACCAGCAAAAACTAAAAAACAAGCAACTTAAAAAAGAAGGTGAACTGAAGGAAGCTTTAGTGAAAATAGAAACACAAAATAGATTACAAGATCAGCGTTTACACATCAGTAGAGATCTGCATGATAATATTGGTGCACAACTCACATTTATAATTTCGTCTTTAGATAACTTAAAATACGGATTCAAACTTCCAGAGAATCTGAATACTAAATTAGAAACTATCAGCCAATTTACAACGGCTACAATTTATGAATTGCGTGATACGATCTGGGCTATGAATAAAAGCGCCATTTCATTTGAAGATTTACAATCCAGAATCTCTAATTTTATTGAAAAAGCGAATAAATCATCAGATTCTATAGCCTTTAGTTTTAATGTGAATGAAGACGTTGAATCTAATAAATTATTCACATCGGTTCAAGGCATGAATATTTACAGAATAATACAAGAATCTGTCAATAATGCCTTAAAATATGCTAATCCAACAACTATTAATGTAAATTTTTCTATAAAAGTAAACGCTTTTGAAATGATAATTATAGATAATGGAACCGGTTTTGATATGACTAAAATCACTTATGGTCATGGACTTGAAAACATAAAAAAACGTGCGCATGAATTGGATGCAGATTTGGAAATAATGAGTTCTGAAAAAGGTGGAACAACCATTCGAGTTTTTAAAACTGAAACTACGTAATTCGTCGTATGGTTTCGTGTTTTTAAATCAACTATTTTTAATAAAAACTTGTAATAATTATGGATGTTAAAATTGCGATTGTAGATGATAATTCCTTTTTAATAACTGCTGTTAAAGAAAAATTGTCCTTTTTTAAAGATTTGAATCTGAAGTTCACAGCTAGTCATGGTTCAGATTTATTATTAAAATTAGAGGATAATCATAATCTCGATTTAATTCTGATGGATATTGAAATGCCAGTTCTCAATGGTATAGAATCTACTGAAATTGTCAAACAAAAATATCCACATATAAAAATTATTATGCTAACGGTTTTTGATAATGATGAAAATATTTTCAATGCCATTAAAGCAGGAGCAGATGGCTATTTGCTAAAGGAAATTAATGCTAAAGATTTGCATGATGGCATTATAGAAACCATAAATGGTGGCGCAGCTATGAATCCTTCAATCGCAATGAAAACGCTAAAGTTACTTCGTAATCCTATAGATATTGAAAGTAAAAAAGATCAAGACGTTATAAAATTAACCCAACGTGAAGTAGAAGTTTTAGAACAGTTGAGCAAAGGTTTAAGCTATATTTTAATTGCAGAAAATTTAATTCTTTCCACCGGAACCGTTCGGAAACATATTGAGAATATTTACAAGAAACTTCAAGTTCATAATAAACTGGAAGCCGTTAGTAAGGCTAAAAAAAATAATTTGATTTAAGTAGATTGAATTTCTAATGAACCAATTATTGCGTTTTGATTTTTTGTACATTCGTGTATGAGAAAAATTCTATTCGGAGTTGTCATTACGCTAGTTGTGCTTTTTACCTTTAAATATTGTGGTGACGATAAAGAAAATCAGTCGACACTTAAAGAGAGTTCGGCACTTATTCAAGAGCAAATTAAAAATGTAGGCAAACTAATTGTAACAGAAGGACATTTTAGTCAGGTGCTTAATTATAGCAATTCCAAAGAACTTCTAGGTCGTTATTTCACGTCTGATAAAAAAGCACTGGTGGTTGTAAATGCAGATGTTTTTATATCCTATGATTTGAGTAAAATTGAATATAAAATCAACGAAGCAACCAAAACCTTAACAATATTAAGTATTCCAAAAAAAGAAATTAAAATAAGTCCCGATTTAGAGTATTATGATATTGAAGCTGATTTTTTTAATCCGTTTGAAGCGAAAGATTATAACAATATTAAAGGTTTAGTAAAAAAATCGTTGTTAAAAAAATTAGAACAATCGGATATAAAAGCCAATGCCCAAAACCGATTAATTAGTGAATTGGCAAAATTTTATATTCTGACAAGTTCTTTAGGATGGACATTGGAATACAACAATATTCAGATTGAAAATCAAGATGCTTTAAACCAATTGAAATTATAATTTTTTTTGCAATCTTACCCAGCCACCACCATTAGTAGCGTCAATGTTTTCCAGATTCAAATATTTTGCTGCTTTTGCCGAACGTACACCACTTTCGCAACAAACAACAATAGGTTTTTTTAATTGTTTTACTTCAGCTAATCTATTTCGTAATTCGTCCAACGGAATATGTACAGCTTTATCAATGTGTCCACTATCCCATTCACGTTGACTTCTAACATCTAAAATGGTTGCACCATTATCTAAATATAGTTGAACTTGACGTTTTTTAACACCAAAAATATAATCAAAAAACCCCATAGTCTATCTTTTTATATACATTTACAAATTATAATATAAGTAATTAATATTAGTAAATCAAATGCTACTTCAATTTGAAGCCAGAAACTAGGAAAGAGGAAATTATAAACACAGCAGCCAAATTATTTAAAGAAAAAGGCTATAGTGCTGTTACCATGCGAGATATTGCTACTGCCATGGGAATTAAAGCTGCCAGTTTATACAATCATATTAGTTCCAAACAAGACATATTAAAAGACATCATTATTTCTCTTGCTGAAGCTTTTACTAAAGGGATGCTGGAAATTAAATCTTCAAACGTATCTACCATACAAAAAGTTCAAGCTGTTGTAAAACTACATGTGGATATTACGGCTCAAAACACCTACGGAATGGCATCTTTAAACAATGATTGGATGCATTTAGAAGAAAAAAGAGACTATTATTTATCATTACGAAATGGCTACGAAGCCGATTTTAGAAGTATATTATTAGAAGGTGTCAAGCGTAATGAAATCACCGATTCCAATGTGGAAGTCATGTTGTTTTCTATACTTTCTACACTTCGCTCGCTCTATTTGTGGATTCCCAAAAAAGAAGATGTTTCACCTCAAGAACTTTCTAAAAGTTTAAGTAAAGTCTTAATCATGGGAATTAATAAATAGTTATCATTTTATTTTGTAAATTTGTATCCCAAACTAACAGTTGTTAGTTAAAATATATAAATTTCAAGATGGCAGATTTTTACAACATAAAAGTTGCAGATATATATAAAGAAACTAAAGATACAGTCGTAATTTCTTTTGATGTTCCCGACAATTTAAAAAGCAAATTCCATTTCAAACAAGGGCAACACTTAACGTTACGTAAGGAAATTAATGGAGAGGATATTCGTCGGAATTATTCACTTTGCTCAAGTCCTTTGGATAACGAATGGAAAGTGGCAGTTAAAACAATTAGAGGCGGAGTTTTTTCTAATTATGCATTCAACACCTTAAAAAAAGGCGATGAGCTCCAAGTCATGGCACCACATGGTGAGTTTTATGTAGACTGTGAACCAGAAGCCTCAAAAAACTACATCGCATTTGCGGCAGGAAGTGGCATAACACCTATGTTATCCATTATTAAAACACATTTGTTGTCCGAGCCAAATAGTACATTCAAATTGTTTTATTTGAATAGAACCGTTAAATCCATTATCTTTAAAGAAGAAATAGAGCAGCTTAAAAATGAATTTTTCGGGCGTTTTCAAGTCTTCTATTTTTTAACTAAAGAACAACGTGATATACCGTTTTTAAATGGACGTTTTGATAAAGATAAAATGGCAATTTTAACCAATCGTTTTATTGATGTTCCAGATACTAATCACGCCTTTATTTGTGGTCCACAAGATATGATTTTCTTAATTCGCGATGAATTACAAGCAGCTGGAATGCCCAAAAATCATATTCATTACGAATTATTTTTTACAGGAAGTAGTGAAGAAGAAAACAAACATATTGCTGAAGTTTTAGAAGAAAAAGTAAACGGAACACAAGTCACTATTATCGATGGTGGAAAAGAATTTCATTTCATCATGGATGACGATTTCGATAACATACTGGATGGCGCTTTAGCTGCTGGAGCCGATTTGCCTTTTGCATGTAAAGGTGGTGTTTGTAGCACGTGTAAATGTCAAGTAAAAGAAGGTTCCGTGAAAATGAAAGTCAATTATGCCTTGGAAGAAAAAGAAGTGGCACAAAACTATGTGTTAAGTTGCCAAGCAGTGCCAACAACCGATAAAGTGGTTGTTGATTTTGATGTTTAATAAAAAAACAAAATGCTATGAGTGAAGAACAAGTAAGAAATCTAGAAAAACAATTTGAAGCACGGATAGCGCGTGATGAAAAAATTGAACCTAAAGATTGGATGCCAGAAAAATACAGACAAACGCATATTAGGCAAATGTCTCAACATGCACACTCCGAAATAGTAGGTATGTTACCAGAAGGAAACTGGATTACCAGAGCGCCATCCTTAAGACGAAAAGTAGCCTTATTGGCAAAAGTTCAAGACGAAGCTGGTCACGGATTGTATTTATATTCAGCATGCGAAACATTAGGTGTTTCTCGTGATGAGCTATATGATCAGTTGCATTCAGGAAAAGCCAAATACTCATCCATATTTAATTACCCAACAGTTACTTGGGCAGATATGGGAGCTATTGGTTGGTTAGTAGATGGCGCAGCAATAATTAATCAAGTGCCATTATGTAGCACCTCGTTTGGCCCTTATGCACGTGCTATGGTTCGTGTTTGTAAGGAGGAAAGTTTTCACCAACGTCAAGGTTTTGAAATCATGCTAAAATTAGCAAAAGGAACACCAGAGCAAAAAGCTATGGCTCAAGATGCTTTAAACCGCTGGTGGTGGCCATCATTAATGATGTTAGGTCCAACCGATGCAGAATCCATTCATACGGAACAGTCCATGAAATGGAAATTGAAACGCAAATCAAATGACGATTTGCGCCAACAGTTTGTAGATCAAACCGTTCCTCAAGCAGATCTTATTGGTTTAACAATTCCAGATCCAGATTTAAAATGGAATGAAGAACGTGGTAGTTATGATTTTGGAGAAATTGATTGGGATGAGTTTTGGCAAGTTGTAAAAGGTCATGGTCCAATGAACAAAAGCCGAATGCAAGCACGCGTTGGAGCTTGGGAAGGTGGTGAATGGGTTCGTGATGCTGCCATGGCATATTCTGAAAAGCAACAAGAAAGAAAAGAAAAGCAAGCTATATAATAGTATAAAGCAGCGTAATTTTACAAGGTAGCATGCTGTCTTGTTAAACATAAAATATATGAAAAAAAACTGGCCACTTTGGGAAGTCTTCGTAAGAAGTAAAAACGGATTAGAACATCGTCATTTTGGTAGTCTGCATGCTGCAGATGCAGAAATGGCTCTAGAAAATGCACGCGATGTGTATACAAGGCGTAATGAAGGTGTGAGTATTTGGGTAGTAGAATCTAAAAACGTAACAGCTTCAAATCCTGAACATAATGGCGAATTATTTGAGCCAGCTCAAGATAAAGTCTATCGCCATCCAACATTTTATGATTTACCAGATGAAGTAAAATACATGTAAAATTCCAGCGTAGGCAGGAATCTCATAATTCAAATCTAAATGTCATTCAGAGCAATACGATGAATCTCTTACACAAAGATTAAACATGATTAAACAAAATTTATACAACTACATCCTTGGAATAGCCGATAACTCATTAATCCTCGGACAAAAAATGGGCGCCTTAACAGGTCATGGTCCAAGTTTGGAAACCGATATTGCTTGTACCAACATATCATTAGATTTATTTGGACAAGTACGTAGTTATTACCAATATGCTGCTAAAATAGCAGGCGATAAACGTACTGAAGATGATATTGCTATGCTTCGTCAGGAACGTGAATATTTAAATGTTCTTTTAGTGGAACAACCAGATACCGATTTTGCATATACTATGGCACGTCAATTTTTATTTGATGTGTATCACTTTATGTTTTTAACTGAATTGCAAAAAAGTACGGATTTAACGTTGTCGGCAATTGCCAATAAATCCATTAAAGAAGTAAGTTATCATCAACGCTTTTCATCTGATTGGATTAAGCGTCTTGGCGATGGTACAGCGGAAAGTAACAAACGTATGCAAACAGCAATAAATGATTTGTGGGCCTATACAGATGAGTTATTTCATCAAACTGATGCTGATAAAGCAATGGTTGCCGAAGGAATAGGTGTAGATGTAACAAAACTAAAAGACATGTATTATAAACACGTGTCTGATATTTTGGAAGAATCTACGTTAGCCGTTCCAGAATCTAAATATTTCCAAAAAGGAGGAAAGCAAGGTGTTCACACAGAACACATGGGCTATATATTAACAGAATTACAATATATGCAGCGTGCATATCCAAACATGGAGTGGTAAAAAATCCTTTTAAAAAAGGAATCTCAATAAAACTAAACAAAACGTCACTTCGAGTGATTTGTGAGGAACGAACAAATTGTATCGAGAAGAAATTATGACAACAATAGAACAACATATTGATCCAATACTGATATCAATTCTTGAAAAAGTTTCCGATCCAGAAATTCCTGTTTTATCTATTATGGATATGGGTGTCGTTCGTTCTGCTATTATAGAAAACGATCTAGCTAAAGTTCAAATTACACCAACTTATAGTGGCTGTCCTGCTATGGACGTCATTGGAGATGATATAAAAGCAGCCTTAAAAATTGCTGGTTATAACTCGGAAATAGAATTAATTTTAGCGCCAGCTTGGACAACGGATTGGATAACTCTAAGAGGTAGAAAAGCATTGGAAGATTATGGCATTGCAGCTCCTTTAAGTGAAGAAGCTGATAAAGACGCACTTTTAGGAAATAAAAAAATTGTAAAATGTACTAATTGTGGATCAACAAATACACGGTTAGTTAGTCAGTTTGGTTCAACAGCATGTAAAGCACAATTTCAGTGCGACGATTGTCAAGAACCATTCGATTATTTTAAATGTTTAAAATAAATGTCATTTTGAGTGAAACGAAGAATCTCTTAAAGAAGATTGTGTAATCGTTTTGTTAATAAATGAAATTAAAAATAGGGTATGAGCAATAATTCAATTCTACTAAAAATTGAAAACAATATAGCAACTATAACACTTAACAGACCAGAAGTGTTTAATAGTTTTAATCGCGAAATGGCACTTCAACTTCAAGACATTTTGGATGCTTGTGAAAAAGATGATAACGTTCGCGCTATGGTTTTAACAGGCAACGGTAAAGCCTTTTGTGCTGGTCAAGATTTAAAAGAAGTCACTAGTCCTAAATTGAATCCAGGATTTAAAAAAATTCTTGAAGAGCATTACAACCCTATCATTACGCGTATCAGACATATTGGAAAACCAATAATAGGTGCTATTAACGGTGTGGCAGCTGGAGCTGGAGCCAATATAGCATTAGCGTGTGATGTGGTTGTAGCACATGAAAAAGTGAGTTTTATTCAAGCATTTAGTTTAATTGGCTTAATTCCAGATAGTGCAGGAACCTTCTTTTTACCAAGATTAATTGGATTCCAAAAAGCATCCGCTTTAGCTATGTTAGGCGAAAAAGTATCTGCAGAGGAAGCAGAAAGACTAGGCATGATTTATAAAGTATTTTCAATCGAAACTTTTGAAGAAGAAGTCCATGAATTAGCTTTAAAAATGGCGAATATGCCAACAAAAGCCTTGGGTTTAATTAAGAAAAGTTTAAATCAATCGTTAACCAATAATTTAGAACAGCAATTAGCTTTAGAATCTAAATATCAAATAGAAGCAGCAAGTACAGAAGATTATGCTGAAGGTGTTACAGCTTTTATGGAAAAACGTAAGCCAGAATTTAAAGGGAAATAATTGTCTTTCAGAGTAAAGCGAAGAATCTCACCAAAAGAGAAATATTTAATATGAATATAGGAGTAATAGGAAGTGGAACAATGGGAAGCGGTATTGCACAAGTAGCTGCAACGTCTGGTTGTCAAGTTAAAATATACGATACCAATCAAGCAGCTTTAGATAAAGCTAAAGGCGCTTTAGACAAAATACTATCACGATTAATTGAAAAAGGACGAATAGATTCCGAAGAAAAAAATAGAATTCAATCTAATATTTCTTATGTTAATAACCTCATAGATTTATCAGATTCAAATCTGACCATAGAGGCTATTGTCGAAAATTTGGAGATTAAGAAAAAAGTGTTTTCTGAATTAGAAGGTTATGTGTCCGACGATTGTATCATTGCCTCAAATACGTCCAGTTTATCAATAGCATCCATAGCGGCTTCATTAAAAAATCCAAAACGATGTGTTGGAATTCATTTTTTTAATCCAGCACCATTAATGAAATTGGTTGAGGTTATTCCAGCCATTCAAACATCCTACGAAACTTTAGAAACATCCATAGATACCATTGCAAGTTGGAACAAAACTGTAGCAGTAGCAAAAGATACACCAGGATTTATTGTAAATCGTGTAGCGCGACCATTTTATGGTGAGGCCTTACGAATTTACGAAGAAGGCATTGCCGATTTTGCAATAATAGATTCTGCTATGAAAGATATTGGAGGTTTCAGAATGGGACCTTTTGAACTCATGGATTTTATTGGAAATGACGTAAACTATACCGTAACCGAAACCGTGTTTACTGCCTTTTATTTCGATCCAAGATATAAACCGTCATTCACCCAAAAACGATTTGCAGAAGCTGGTTATTTGGGAAGAAAATCAGGAATAGGATATTATGAATATAATGAAAATGGAAAAATAATAGAGAATAAGGGTGTCACGTCGAGCGCAGCTGAAACGTCTATTAAACAACAAATCTTCGACAGGGTATTAGTTATGCTTATCAATGAAGCTGCAGATGCCTTATTCTTAAATATCGCATCGGCAGAGGATATTGATAACGCCATGACCAAAGGTGTTAATTATCCAAAAGGCTTATTAGCTTGGGCAGATGAAAAAAGCATTAATTGGTGTGTTTCTAAATTGGATGAGATGTATACTGAATACCATGAAGATAGATATAGATGTTCCCCATTATTGCGTAAAATGAATAAAGAAAATAAAACATTTTTTAATTAATTGTCATTCAGAGCAAAGCGAAGAATCTTAATACGAAAATCCCATGCCTTTAATCGGAGATCAAATACCACATAAAATGTTAAGCCAAGATGCATATAGTTCTTGGTTAGGAATTGAGATTCTAGAATGCGAAATTGGCCGTTGTAAAGTCGGTATGACTATAAGAAAAGACATGCTAAATAGTATGAATAAGGCGCATGGTGGAATCAGCTATTCATTAGCCGATACTGCTTTTGGTTTTTCTTCAAATACGCATGGAAAATATGCCGTTTCTATTGAAACGAGTATCAATCATATAGTAGCATTGAATGAAGGCGATTATATAGTTGCTGAATCCGTAATAGAATCCGTAAAGAACAAACTAGGCTTTAATATTATTGAAGTCAAACGAGGTGACGAGTTAGTCGCGCTTTTTAAAGGTGTCGTATATCGAACCAGCAAAGATTGGGAATAAAAGAAGAAACAAACAGGAGTATCAACTAATATAAGCGTCTAAATATGAAATGGCAAGGTAGAAGACAAAGCAATAACGTTGAAGATCGCAGAGGTATGGGTTCCAAAGGGAAGCTTTTAGCCGGTGGAGGAATTGTAGCTGTTGTAGTAATTCTTCTTCAACTTTTTGGAGGAGAAACCGGACAACAAATTGCACCTATTTTAGAGCAAATAAACCAAGGAGTTTCAACACAACAATTAGAACAAAGGGACTTAACGTCTCAAGAAAAAGAAGTTGGAAGTTTTGTTGCAACGGTTTTAGCTGATACCGAAGATGTTTGGAATCAAATTTTCAGAGAAAACAATCTTGGCGATTATAAAGAACCTACCATGGTATTATTCACAGGTGCTGTAAGTAGTGGTTGTGGAAATGCTAGTTCAGCATCTGGACCTTTTTATTGTCCAGCTGATCAAAAACTATATATGGATTTGGTGTTTTTTGATGAGTTGAAAACCCGTTTTGGAGCCAAAGGAGGCGATTTTGCTACTGCTTATGTTACAGCACATGAAATTGGACATCATATCCAAACCTTACTAGGAACATCTAATAAAGTAAGACAGTTACAACAACAAACAAATAAAACGGAAGGTAATAAACTTTCCGTTGCTCAAGAACTTCAAGCCGATTTTTACGCAGGCGTTTGGGCACATCACAATAAAAAATATTTAGAAGAAGGCGATATAGAAGAGGCTTTAAGCGCAGCCAATGCGGTAGGAGATGATGCAATTCTAAGAAGAGTTCGAGGTGATGTTACTCCAGATTCTTTCACTCATGGAACATCAGAACAACGCATGTTTTGGTTTATGAAAGGGTTTAAAACGGGTGACATCAGACAAGGAGATACCTTCTCCGTAATTTTAAATTAGTGAAAGCGCTTAATTTGTTAAACTTTATATAAGTAGTAACATGTTGAGATTTTTAAAATAAGAATAATTAAAAAAAAATAAACTCCCTTTCCGAGCCTGTGCTGAACGCAGTCGAAGTAGAATGGGTTAAAGATAGGAATGAAAGAAGCATATATAATAGACGGATTAAGAACACCAATCGGCAGTTATCAAGGTACACTATCGGCTGTTCGTACAGACGATTTAGCAGCATTGGTTATTGAAGAACTCGTAAAACGAAATCCAAGCATCCCACACGAGGCTTATGACGATGTAATTTTAGGTTGTGCCAATCAAGCTGGTGAAGATAATCGTAACGTAGCAAGAATGGCTTCTCTTTTAGCTGGATTACCATATACCGTTCCTGGTGAAACCGTTAACAGATTATGTAGTTCTGGATTATCAGCCATTATTCACGCAAATAGAGCAATTAAAGCTGGAGATGGCGATTTGTTTATTTCAGGAGGCGTTGAAAACATGACACGCGGACCATACGTTATCGCAAAACCATCCAAAGGTTTTGGAACCGATGCTAAAATGTACGATTCTAGTTTTGGCTGGCGTTTTATTAATCCCAAAATGCAAAAAATGTTTGGAACTGATGGCATGGGACAAACCGCTGAAAATCTTGTAGAGAAATACAATATCTCTCGGGAAGATCAGGATCAATTTGCGTATTGGAGTCAAATGAAAGCTACAAAAGCACAAGAAAACGGCCGATTAGCAAAAGAAATACTAACAGTTGAAATTCCTCAACGCAAAAAAGATCCCATTCAATTTTCAAAAGATGAGTTTGTAAAACCCAATACGTCATTAGCAGTTTTAGGAAAATTACGTGGCGCTTTTAAAGCTGAAGGTGGTAGCGTAACAGCCGGAAATTCATCTGGGTTAAATGATGGAGCAGCAGCAACTATTATTGCATCTGAAGATGCTGTTAAAAAATACAATTTAAAACCATTAGCACGAATCGTGAGTTCTGCAGTGGTAGGAGTAGAACCAAGAATTATGGGAATAGGACCTGTTGAAGCTTCTAATAAAGCATTGGAAAAAGCAGGTTTAACTATGGACGACATGGACATCATTGAACTAAACGAAGCATTCGCTGCTCAAGCATTAGCATGTACGCGTGCTTGGGGAATTGCCGATAATGATCCAAGACTAAACCCAAATGGAGGCTCCATTGCCATTGGCCATCCGCTTGGTGTTACTGGAACTAGAATTACGTATTCAGCAGCTTTGGAGTTGATTGAACAGAATAAAAAATATGCTTTAATTACTATGTGTATTGGTGTTGGTCAAGGGTATGCTGCAATAATTGAAAATGTAAATTTATAATTAAAGTCACCACAAGCAAAGTTGAGAGGTCTCAATTACAAACGATCAATAAAATACAACATTATGTTTTCGTGAAAACGGAAGTCTTATTAAATGAGGTAAAAAGTTTATGAAAAAAATACAACACTACGTTCAAGGAAGTTGGACAACAGGAAAGGAAGACGGAACACCAGTTTATGATGCTATAACAGGCGACATTTTTACAAGTGTTGCTATAGAAGGATTAGATATTCCTGAAATTCTAAATTACGGAAGAACCAAAGGTGGTGAAGTACTGCGTAAAATGACCTTCCAAGAACGTGGTAATATGCTAAAAAAATTGGCTTTCTACCTAACTAAAAGAAAAGAAGCCTTTTACGAATTAAGTTACAGAACAGGCGCAACACGTGTGGATAGTTGGATTGATATTGAAGGTGGTTTTGGAAATTTATTCGCAAATGCGTCATTACGTAAACTATTCCCTAATCAGCCATATCATGTAGAAGGTGATGCTATTGATTTGTCTCGTGGTGGACGCTTTATGGCACATCATATTATGGTGCCTAAAAAAGGAGTTGCTGTTCACATTAATGCCTTTAACTTCCCAGTTTGGGGTATGCTAGAAAAATGTGCTGTCAATTGGATGGCAGGTGTTCCAGCTGTAGTATTACCAGCGCCTTCATCATCCTATTTAGCGGAAGCTGTTGCAAAAGAAATTATAGCTTCAGGTATTTTACCAGAAGGTGCTTTACAAATTATTAACGGAACGGTTAAAAATATTTTAGACACTGTTGAATCTCAAGATGTCGTTACCTTTACTGGTTCTGCAGCTACAGGACGTTTATTAAAAGCGCATCCTAGTTTAATAAACGAATCGGTGCCATTCACCATGGAAGCCGATTCCTTAAATGCATCTATTTTAGGTGAAGATGCAGTTCCTGGAACACCAGAATTTGATCTTTTTGTAAAAGAAGTTCGTAATGAAATGACAGTTAAAGCAGGTCAGAAATGTACCGCAATTAGACGGATTATTGTTCCTGAAAATTTAGTTGAGGATGTTCAAATGGCTTTAGGTAAAGCGTTGGATAAAGTCACTATTGGAGATCCAAGATTAAAAGAAGTCCGAATGGGATCTTTAGTGAGTCAGCAACAAGTTCAGGCCGTAAGAGATTCTGTAACTGATTTAGCAAAAGAAGCACAAATTGTGTACGGCAATTTGGATACAATTGATACCATTGGAGCCGATGCTAAAAAAGGTGCTTTTATAAGTCCTATTTTATTAAGAGCGGATCACCCATTTCAGAACACAATTGTTCACGAACGTGAAGCATTTGGTCCTGTAAGCACCATTATGCCGTATAAAAATTTAGACGAAGCAATTACATTAGCGCAAATGGGTAAAGGTTCATTAGTGTCTTCTATTGCCACTAATAATGATAAAATAGCCAAAGAGTATGTGATAAATGCAGCTAGTCACCACGGAAGAATCATGGTAATTAATCGCGATATGGCCAAGCAAAGTACAGGACATGGTTCGCCATTACCATATTTGGTACATGGAGGTCCAGGACGAGCTGGAGGTGGCGAAGAAATGGGAGGTGTACGTGGTATTAAGCACTATTTACAACGTACAGCTATTCAAGGTTCACCAACAACAATAACCGAAATCACAGGAATTTATCAGCAAAATGCGGAGTATAAGGAAGCGACACAGCATCCATTTAAATACCATTGGGAAGATATTCAACCTGGTATGTCTCTTAAAACACATAACCGGACATTTACAGATACAGATATCATTAACTTTGCAAATGTAACGTGGGATCATTTTTATGCACATACCGATATTACCTCATTAGATGGTAGTATTTTTGAGAAACGAACCGCTCATGGTTATTTCATTATTTCGGCAGCAGCAGGCTTATTCGTTTACCCAAATAAAGGTCCTGTGGCCGCCAATTACGGTTTAGAAGAATGTCGTTTCTTACGTCCACTGTATCATAATGATACCGTATATGTAAGATTAACATGCAAGCAAAAAGTGGATCGTGATGTCGCTTCAGCAGAACATCCAAGCGGAATTGTAAAGTGGTATGTAGAGGTCTTTGATGCGCTAACTGACGAAAAAGTTGCCTTTGCCACTGTTTTAACGATGGTTGAGAAAAAGCAGGAAACTTTTGTTGAAATGACTTCAGAAAAAATAGAATCCTGTTTAAATAAACTTTCTGCAGATTCTAAACCAAAATGGGGTGTTATGTCACCGCAACACATGATAGAGCATTTAGAATTCACCTACAAAATTGCAGCTGGTGAGATTCAAGATTTTGAAATTGCTACACCAGAAAAGATTTTAGAGAAAGTTCATAATAGCTTGTATAATTATGATAAATTTCCAAAAGGAACTAATTTTCCACTATTAGAAAAAGACAAATTAGAATCTTTAAAATATCCAGATTTAGAAACGGCAATTTTGAAATTTAAAGAACAGCGCGTAAAATATTTAGACTATTTTAAAGAAAACCCAGATGCTAAATTGAAGAATTTAGTCTTTGGCGAATTGAATAAATATGAATCCTATTTATTGGAGCGTAAACACCTGAATCATCATTTTGAGCAATTTGGATTAATATAAAGTAAAATGAAAGCTGTCACCCATAGACAAGTGAATAATCTTAAAATGAGATTTTCAAGTCCTTCGTCTTTGTAATGACAATAAAATAAAAAAACATGTCAAAAGCATACGTAAAGCAAACCATAGAAAACGCAGTCGCATACATAGAGTTTTTTCATCCAGCTCACAATTCCTTACCAGGAAATGTGTTGGCAGAATTAGCACAAACCATTACCGATGCTGGTAATAATAATGAAGTAAAAGTTATTGTACTTAAAAGTGGAGGAGAAAGGACCTTTTGTGCAGGCGCAAGTTTTGAGGAACTTATTAATATAGATGATGCAGCAACTGGAAAAGTATTCTTTTCAGGTTTTGCCAATGTTATTAATGCCATGCGTAAATGTCCTAAATTTATTATCGGTCGTATTCAAGGAAAAACTGTAGGTGGAGGCGTTGGATTAGCTGCTTCAACCGATTATTGTATGGCCAGTAAATTTGCAGCCATTAAATTGAGCGAATTGAATATAGGTATAGGGCCATTTGTTGTTGGACCAGCTATAGAGCGTAAAATGGGGTTAAGCGCCATGTCACAGATTGCTATAGATGCCAATACGTTTTATTCAGCAGAATGGGCAAAGCAAAAAGGGTTATTTACACAAGTTTATGAAACTACAGAAGCGTTAGACGAAGCCGTAAAAGCAACAGCAGAACATTTATGTACCTACAATCCAGAAGCCATGACAGAAATGAAAAAAGTATTTTGGACAGGAACCGATAATTGGGACAATCTGTTGGCAGATCGTGCAGCAACAAGTGGACGTTTAGTGCTTTCAGAATTTACAAAAGATAAATTGAAAACATATAAATAGATTGTCATTCAGAGCAAAGCGATTTTTTTTTAAATAATTAAAGCGCTTTAAACTCTAGCAGTCATAATTGAAATTTATGATATACAAATTCAAAGGTTACACACCAGTAGTTCATGAATCTAGTTTTGTGCATCCATTAGCGGCTGTAACAGGAAATGTTATCATTGGCAAAAACTGTTATATAGGTCCAGGAGCTGCCATTCGTGGAGATTGGGGGCAAATTATCTTGGAAGATGGTGTAAATGTTCAGGAAAACTGTACCGTTCACATGTTTCCTGGTAAATCCATCACGCTAAAAGAAAGTGCTCATGTTGGTCATGGAGCCATTATTCATGGCGCTAATTTGGGTAAAAACTGTTTAATTGGTATGAATTCTGTTATTATGGACGATGCAGAAATTGGCGACGAATGTATAGTTGGAGCCATGGCTTTTGTACGTGCAGAAACCAAAATACCTAACCGCAGTCTAGTAGTTGGAAATCCCGCTAAAGTGATTAAAGAAGTCACTGATGAAATGATAGCTTGGAAAACCAAAGGCACCCAATTGTATCAGCAATTACCAGCAGACTGCCACGAAAGTTTATACGAAGTGGAACCATTACGAGTGGTTCCAGACAATATGAAAATTCAAGAAGATGTTTATAAAACACTTCGCGATTTTATGAAGAAATAATTGGGCGTTACCACAAGGGTCGCGCTTTCACTACTCGCTTCACGACAAAAAAAGTCGCGAGAGCTCAAACAAACCGTTCAATCGCTAACGCAGATTGAATAAATTAAAATGAGAACAATAATGTCCAAGTTTGATTTAAAAATGCCCAAAATGGGCGAAAGTATAACAGAAGGTACTATTATTAATTGGTTAATAAACGTAGGTGACACCTTTGATGAAGGCGATATTATCCTAGAAGTTGCAACCGATAAAGTAGACAATGAAGTACCAGCACCAGCTTCTGGGACTTTGGTTGAAACTCTTTTTAAAGCCAAAGATGTTGTTCCGGTAGGAGAAGTTATTGCCATTTTAGAAGTTTCTGAAGGAACAAAAGCAAAGTCTAAAAAAGAGTCTGTCATTCAGAGTGCCAAAGAAGAATCTCAAAATCAGAAAAAAGTAATTAAATCACAACCTGTTCAGCCAGTTTCTTCAATAACAGCCTTTTCAAATACAAACGCAAACACATTCTTTTCTCCTTTAGTTATTAAAATAGCTAAAGAACAACATATTAGTTTTGAGGAACTAGCTAGAATTCCAGCTACAGGACATGAAGGCAGATTGCGTAAAAGCGATGTTTTTAATTACATAAACGAAGGCAGACCTTATCAATTTTCACAAGCTGTAGCACAAGATCCTACCGCTTATAGAATTCCGCAATTGACCTTTGATAAAGGAAAAGGGAAAGTTATTGAAATGGATCGTATGCGCCAAATGATAGCTGATCATATGGTGTATTCCAAGCATACTGCACCTCATGTTACCGCTTATGTAGAGGCAGATATGACCAATATGGTAAACTGGCGTAACGCAAACAAAAAAGCTTTTCAGGAAAAATATGGCGAACGTTTAACATTTACGCCATTATTTGTTGAAGCTGTAGCAAAAGCGGTTAAAGATTTCCCAAATATTAATGCATCTGTGGATGGTAATAATATAATTGTAAAAGAAGCTATTAATATTGGTATGGCAACGGCTTTACCTAGTGGTAATTTAATTGTTCCAGTTGTTAAAAATGCCGATACAAAAGATTTACAATCCATTGCAGAAAACGTAAATGCTTTAGCCAATAAAGCACGAGACAATAAATTAGGAGGAGATGATATTAAAGGAAGTACGTTTACTATATCTAATGTGGGAACCTTTGGTAGTGTTATGGGAACACCAATTATCAATCAACCAGAAGTGGCCATTTTAGCGTTAGGAATTATTAAAAAACGTGCTGAAGTTATTGAATCAGAAACAGGAGATGAAATTGCTATTCGCAGTATGATGTATTTATCCTTATCGTTTGACCATCGAGTAGTGGATGGTTTTTTAGGAGGTAGTTTTGTACGTCGTGTTGCTGATTATTTTGAGCAGTTTGATATAGATAGAAAGATATAATTAAATTGTTGTTTAGCTTTAACAGAAAACAAAACATGAGCGTTTTCTATTTCAGGTTACAACATATTAAGAAAAAATATGAATAAAGAGATTTTAAAAAAGGGATTTATAAATGTGTGTACCGCTAAATCTATGGCGGAACTTTATGAAGCCAATTTCAAACAAGTATCAAAATATGTACATGCAACGTCAAGAGGTCACGAAGCCATTCAGACTGCTTTAGGCATGCAATTATTGCCACAAGATTACGCATTTCCATATTATAGAGATGATGCTATGCTATTATCATTTGGTTTAAAACCTTATGATTTAATGTTACAATTATTAGCAAAAAAAGACGATCCGTTTTCAGGTGGTCGAACGTATTATTGTCATCCAAGTTTAAAGGATGCTGATAAACCGAAAATTCCGCATCAATCTTCAGCAACAGGTATGCAGGCTATTCCTGCAACAGGTGTTGCTATGGGCATGAAATATATTGAGCAGCAAGGATTAACAAATTCTAATGTTATTCAAAACGAAAATGAAGAATCTCAAAAAAAACCTATAACTGTTTGTTCTTTAGGCGATGCCTCTGTAACCGAAGGCGAAATTGCCGAAGCATTTCAAATGGCAGCACTTAAACAAATGCCCATTTTGTTTTTGGTACAAGATAATGGTTGGGACATTTCAGCAAATGCTGCAGAAACAAGAGCGCAAAACGCTTTTGAATATGCCAAAGGATTTCATGGTTTAGAAGCCATTTCTATTGATGGCGCCAATTTTACAGAAAGTTATGAAGCTTTAGAGAACGTTATTTCAATTATTAGAAAAGAGCGTCGACCGTTTTTAGTTCATGCAAAAGTGCCGTTATTAAATCACCATACATCTGGCGTTAGAATGGAATGGTATCGAGACGATTTAGAAGAAGCAAAGTCACGAGATCCCTATCCTGTTTTGAAACAACAGTTGATTGATAGCGGTTTTTCTTTTGAAGACATTCATAAAATTGAAAATTTGGCAAAAGAAAATGTTCAGACAGATTTTGAAAAAGCACTACTTGCTGAAGATCCAAAACCTGAAGATTTATTTACAAACGATTTTGCTCCAACACCCATTACCGAAGAAAAAGGCGAGCGTTCTCCAAAAGGTGCTGAAAAAGTGGTGATGGTAGATTGTGCCTTGTTTGCTGTTGAAGAACTCATGAAAAAACATAAGGAATGTTTACTTTACGGACAAGATGTAGGCGGACGGTTAGGTGGTGTGTTCCGTGAAGCAGCAACATTAGCCCAGAAATTTGGTGATGACCGAGTATTTAACACTCCAATTCAAGAAGCTTTTATTGTTGGTTCAACTGTTGGAATGAGTGCAGTAGGATTAAAACCTATTGTTGAGGTTCAATTTGCCGATTATATTTGGCCAGGCTTAAATCAACTATTTACTGAAGTCAGCAGGAGTTGCTATTTAAGTAATGGAAAATGGCCAATTAGTATGATTTTGCGTGTGCCAATTGGAGCCTACGGAAGTGGCGGACCTTACCATTCGTCTTCTGTGGAAAGTGTGATTACCAATATTCGCGGAATTAAAATTGCGTATCCTAGTAATGGAGCCGATTTAAAAGGCTTGATGAAAGCTGCCTATTATGATCCTAACCCAGTAGTCATTTTAGAACATAAAGGATTGTATTGGTCTAAAGTTAAAGGAACTCAAGGAGCAACATCCATTGAGCCTTCTGAAGATTATGTGTTGCCATTTGGAAAAGCTTGGGTATTACAAGAAATCTGGAAACAGGAAGATTTAGAAACATTAACCATTGTTACTTATGGTATGGGAGTTCATTGGGCCATGAATGCTTCTGAAGAACTCGATATGAAAAATCAAATTGAAATTATTGATTTACGTACGTTATTTCCTTTAGATGAAGAAACGATTATGAAATCTGTTAAAAAAACGGGTAAATGTCTAGTTGTTACAGAGGAGCCAAGTAATAATAGTTTTGCTAGAGCGCTATCTGGAAAAATCCAAGAGGCATGTTTCAAGTTCTTAGATGCTCCAGTTATGACCATTGGAAGCGAGAATATGCCAGCAATTCCATTAAATTCGGTTTTAGAAGAAACCATGATTCCCTCTACAGAAAAGATTAAGAAAAAAATAACAGATCTACTAAATTATTAAAACAAAAAAAAGCCTATCGTAATGATAGGCTTTTTTAATAAAGTCTTAAAAGTATATAATTAGATAACTTTTACGTTAATCGCGTTTAATCCTTTTTTACCTTCTGTTAAATCGAATTCAACTTGGTCGCCTTCTCTTACTTCGTCGATTAAGCCAGAAATGTGCACGAAATGCTCTTTGTTGTTTCCTTCTTCTGTGATGAATCCAAATCCTTTAGAGTCATTAAAAAATTTTACTGTACCAGTACTCATAATAATAATTTATTTAATTAAGTGGCAAATGTAGTTTAATAAATTGGTTTTCAAACGTTTTTTAGTAATTAGTTTGTCTTTTTTACAAAATAGGTCTTTAAATAAAAAAAGTCGCCTTTATTAATAAATTAATTGAACATTAAAGTATATTGATATATTTTGTATATTGATCCCTTATTAATCATGAATATTAATTTTTAACTTATTATGAAAAAATACATTTCACTTTTTAGTTTTATTGCATTGTTTTTTGTTGGTATGCAATTTTCAACTGCTCAATCATCTCAAAGACAGCAAAACCCAGAAGCTATAGCTAAACAAAAAACGTATCAGTTGCACGAACTAGTTAATTTAACAGGTGATCAGCAAGGTGAAATTTTTAAAGTGTTAGTTGATGCTGAACAAAATATGGGAGAATTACTTAAAAAAGATATTTCAGATAAATTTAGACAAGAAGGTATTAAAACTTTAAACTTGAGAGTAGAAGAAGGTTTTAAAAAGATTTTAACACCTAGTCAATTTGATTTATATGAAAACTCGTTGAAGCAGAAGAAGTAATACGTTAATCTATTATAAAAAAAAGGACTCATAATTATGAGTCCTTTTTTTTGTGATTTATTTTTTTATTTCAGGTGGATATACTTCCATGATTTTAGAAACAAACTCATTAATACGTTCTTCTTTTTTGTCAGTAGTAGCGTTATTAAGATAACCAACACCTTGACCTTGCCAGACTAATTCTTTTTTACGAGCATCAATCAAGTCTATATAAAGTGAGCCTTCAGTAGTAGTTGAAACATTATTATAGTTTCCATAGAAATATGGGTTCCAACCCCAGCCCCAACCATAACCACCATAGAAGTTATTGTAAACATCTATTTTTTCTCTGGATGATGCTATAATGCTAACAAGTAGGTCTGGATTCTCTGATTTGGTAAAACCTTTGGCAATTAATTCATTTTCAATTGCACGTAAAATACGACGTTTGTCTAAATCATTAATTTCAGCTTTATCAATTCCCGGTTTGTAAAATGCAAATGTTTTGAAATTATCAAAGTTTACTTGTTTGTCGTAATCGGCAACAACTTGTACTGAACTGCAAGATGTTATAGTAGCCATGATAATAATAGCTAATAAAGATGTAAAGATTGTTTTTTTCATTTTGTGAGTTTTAGGTTAAAACGAGTCAAATAATTTGTCATTAACCAAATTAGGAATAGTAACCTTTAAATTTGGTTCTGCTTTCATGGCACGTTTAATTGCAAAAATGGCTTCGTCATTTCTTGCCCAACTTCTTCTAGAAATGCCATTATTTACATCCCAAAATAACATCGATTTTAAACGTCTTTCAGCATCATTACTACCATCAAGAACCATACCAAACCCTCCATTTATAACTTCTCCCCAGCCAACGCCACCACCATTGTGAATACTAACCCAAGTTGCACCTCTAAAACTATCGCCTATAACGTTTTGGATAGCCATATCTGCTGTATAGCGTGAGCCGTCATAAATATTACTGGTTTCACGGTATGGAGAATCTGTGCCGGAAACATCATGGTGGTCACGACCTAAAATAATATAACCGATTTCACCATTTGCTATAGCATCATTGAATGCTTGGGCTATTTTCATTCTGCCTTCAGCATCTGCATATAATATTCTGGCTTGTGAGCCGACTACTAATTTGTTTTCTTGAGCACCTTTTATCCATTGAATATTATCAGCCATTTGTTGCTGAATTTCTTCTGGTGAATTTTCCTTGATATCTTCTAATACACGACAAGCAATGGCATCGGTTTTTGCTAAATCTTCAGGTTTTCCACTTGCGCATACCCAACGGAATGGGCCAAATCCGTAATCAAAACACATGGGTCCCATAATGTCTTGAACGTAGCTTGGGTATTTAAATTCGCGTCCATGTGTAGGATTATCAGACATAACATCTGCACCAGCCCGAGAAGCTTCCAATAAAAAGGCATTTCCATAATCAAAGAAATACGTGCCTTTTGCTGTATGTTTATTAATGGCATTTGCATGACGACGTAACGTGTCTTGAACTTTTTCTTTGAATAATTCTGGGTTATTTGCCATCAGGTCATTAGCATCTTCAAAGCTCATGCCTACAGGGTAATAGCCTCCAGCCCATGGATTGTGTAAAGACGTTTGATCGCTGCCTAAATCTATTTTTATATTGGATTCATCAAATTTTTCCCAGACATCAACAATGTTTCCCAGATAGGCAATAGAAATAGTTTCTTGATTTTGCTTTGCTTTTTTAACACGCGAAACGAGTTCGTTTAAATCCGTTATTTTTTCATCAATCCAGCCTTGGTCTAAACGTACTTGAGTTATTTTCGGATTTACTTCGGCGCAAACTGTTATACATCCCGCAATATTTCCGGCTTTTGGTTGCGCGCCACTCATGCCACCTAATCCTGAAGTCACAAAAAGGTTTCCTTTCGGTGATTTGTTAATTTTCCTGAAACCATTTAATACAGTTATTGTAGTGCCATGAACAATCCCTTGAGGACCAATATACATATAGCTTCCAGCTGTCATTTGGCCGTATTGTGTAACGCCAAGTGCATTGTATTTTTCCCAATCATCTGGCTTTGAGTAATTCGGAATCATCATTCCGTTGGTGGCCACAACGCGTGGTGCGTCTTTATGTGACGGAAATAAACCCATTGGATGACCAGAGTACATAACTAGTGTTTGTTCATCAGTCATTTCAGCTAAATATTTCATGGTAAGTAAATATTGAGCCCAATTAGAAAAAACACCACCATTTCCACCATAAGTAATAAGCTCGTGTGGATGTTGTGCTACTGCATAATCCAAATTGTTCTGAATCATGAGCATGATTGCAGCAGCTTGCTTTGTTTTTGCTGGGTATTCATCAATAGGTCTAGCGTACATTTTGTAATCAGGACGCAAACGATACATATAAATTCTACCATAGGTTTCTAATTCGTTTTTAAACTCTGGTAGTAGCGTTTCGTGATGTACAGGTTCAAAATAACGCAGCGCATTTCGAAGCGCTAAATTTTTTTCTTCAACTGTTAGAATATCTTTACGTTTTGGTGCGTGATTTATATCAGGGTTATAAGCTTTTAATTCGGGTAATGTATTTGGAATACCTTGTGCTATGTGTTCTTGAAATGTCATAAATTCGTTATTGATTATTCAGTTTTTTATTATTGAATCCGTATGGGCAATGTCTGCATCCGCTTTCACAACAATATCCACGTTTTAAGTGGTATTGTTCTGTAAAGCAGCGATAACCTTCAGGTGTCCAATAGAAATCGCCTTCTTCTATGGGTAGAATCTTCTTCATATTGCAAATATAATGTAAATTGGACTGATTTTAATGGTGCTTACTATGATTCTCATTTCAAAATATGTGGTTCCTAAACATTATTTAGGTATTACAATTTGGCCTTTTATTTTTTTGAAGAACGCACTTTTGAAAGAAGATGTTGTTTTAGTAAATCATGAACGGATTCATTTTAGACAACAAATTGAATTATTGATTCTTCCTTTTTTTATTCTGTATATTTTGGAGTTTATAGTGCGTTTCTATCAATATGGTTCTTGGCAAATGGCTTATAAGAGTATTTCTTTTGAACGTGAAGCATATAAAAATGAAAACGACCCTAATTATTTAAAATCAAGGCCGTTTTGGAATTTTAAAAATTTCTTTAAAATTTAACGTTTTAATATCACTTTTTCAATCCGGATCCTATTATTAGCTGTAATTGCTTTAACAATATAAGCGCCTTCTGAAAAACTAGTATTTTCTATAATTATTTCTTGTGAATTAATGTTTAGTTTCTGAATCAATTCGCGACCTAGCATATCATAAACATATACTGATTTAATGGTATTTATTTTTGAAAACACCTTAATATAATTACTATTAGGAGCTGTAATGGTTAAGCTAGAGTTCGCATTATATTCATCAACGGACAATGAATTATCTGTATATTTTAAAATAAAGCGATCATTAAATATGCCATAATCCGTATTGAAAATATATGGTGAAATACGAACGTTATGGATAATATTCGTGTAGGTGTCTTCAATAAATATGGTCTGATTTGTGTCGTTGAATAAGCCATCTAATGTATTAATTGCAATACTATAATTACCACTCGTGGCTATTTCTATTCCCAAAGGCACTATATCTTCGTCATTAAAAGGAAGTGTTCGTCCTTGGATAGCCATTTCTTCAGTGTTAATTATGGAATAAAAGCGGTTGCTTGTTTCGCTTAATTCGAATCCATCAAAGAGCCTATCTACATCATTTGTGGCATTTTGAACATAACCAATTAAAATTGAATTTGCTGTATTATTTGGTGCTATTAAATCTAACCAAATACGGTGTTTTTCTAAAAAATTACGATTAGCGTATTCTGCACCTCTGTAAAACTCATTATTATCATAAGGAGCGAATCCAGAGTCAAGACGCATGGAATTATTGAACGTGACATTGGAAGGTGTTGGCGCATTATGATCCATAAGAACAAAGAATGCTTGGCCAGCTCCAATGTTTCCGTTAAATCCAAATGGGTTTGAACCAGTACTATTATATCCTATATAATCATTAGAATTATAGTTGTAAACGTAGTCGCCATAAAAGGGGTCGGTTATTGAGCTTGGTGCTGTTTGATGACGCCATAAATAAACCGTTCCAAAAACTGCTGGTGTGTTTGGGTCAGTTGAGTCATCTAGAAAACTAGCGTTTTGGGCAATAAAAGCATCTGCGGAAATTGCTGATGGATACGGGTTTCCGATCAAATTCCAGTTATCATCCAGTTCTGTTGCCATAGTATTTCCAGCGCCTGTGTAATTGCCACCTGCGTAATTTCCATGCATAATAGGGATTTGGTACGTGCCGTTTCTAGGGACACCTCTAAATTCTACGGTATTTGTTGCAGGAGCGGTTTCTGGGTTTGTGCCTGCAACACCACGAATGATATACCCTTTTCCTGGCTGCATAATTTCAGTTGTTGCTTGCCAATTTCCGTAATTTCCTGCGCCATTACCAGTAATTGTTGGAATCCAATTATAAATTAAATTAGAGCTAGGCGAAACATTCGTGACGCCAAAATTATTCACAGGTGATGACCAATACACGTAATCTTGTGGGTTTAAGCTGGTGACGGTTCGTTGCATTTGTATATCTCCAGAATTGGTGATGCCTGTATTGGTTATTTGAATTAGGTTAGATCCGTTTCTTAAAATAACTTTTCCGTCTGGCTCAACATCAATGGCGTCAGTAATAATCAAGTTTGAAAATTGCAATAATTCCATATAACCATCATCTTCTACTCGTAACGATCTTCCAAGTCCTGGTGGTGGAGGGATTGGTGCTCCACCAATTACAATTGGTGAGTTGTTGTTGGTAGTCGCTACATCAGGAATAACCACACAATTCTGATTTGTAGGAATACCTGTTGGTGTCCAGTTGTCGACATCGTACCAATCTGTGCTTTGTGATCCGTTCCAGATTTTACCGTTTCGAGATATAGTAACCGTGTCGGTTTTAGTACATCCGTTGTAGCCTTCTGCAGTAACAGTATACATTTGAGTGCCATTTGGCGCAGCATAAACTGTTGTGGCTGGGTCTCCATTATAAGGTGTGGTTAGTGAAGCGTCTGTAAATAGTCCATTTGTTGGAGCCCATGTTATAGTGCTTGAAGGTGTATTTCTTTCGCCTTCTAGAATAATATTGTCTATCGCCCAAAATATATCCCAAGCAGCTGTGTATTTAAAGCGGATTTGTAATGTGGTTTGCCCTAAATAAGCAGCCAAATCAATAGTGTCTTGAATAAAGTTATCGCTATCACCTTGATCAGTTGTATATTGCCTTAAAGGTGTTGCAGTTTCCCACGTTGTTCCTCCGTCGGTTGATATTTCTACTTGCGCATTATCCGTACTACCAAAATCATTGTAATGGTAATAATAGCTTATGGATGCACTAGTAAAAAATTCCAATGAATACACTGGCGAAATAAGTTCAGTGTTCGTGTTACTTCCTGAACCTTGATCATCACTATCTGAAAGGATGAAATTTGAATTGTCATTGGAGTTGAAAGTATAAATAAAAGCTGCATAAGAATCAGGCCTAATCGTCCATGCGGCATTGGCTGGTGTGCCACCTGTTGAATTATTTACTGTAGTCCAAGCGCCTGATATACAATCTGTTAGGCCGCTTTCAAAATCTTGATCTAAAACAATCTGATTTACGGAATTACTAAATTCCCCACCGGATGCCGTTAATTCCGCGTACTGTAAGTTACAATCGGTTGCACCAAGAGGTGTCAAAATTGTGCTTATCGTGACATCAGTAGGTTCAGGAAGAATATTGGCTACCACTGGAACTCTATCAGATTCACAGATACCATTATAAACGGAGACATAATACGTTGTTGTGTTTGTAATGGTAGGTGTTGTCCAACTACCAGTTGGGGTTGTAGCAATTTGTGTTCCACCAGAGGCTGTTGTGTACCAATAAAAAGCTGTTGCTCCAGATGTTGCTGTAGCACTTAAATTAACGGTTCCTTCGCCACAGCTTTCACCATCTGTAGTAGAGATTATATAGTCATCACATAACGTTGTGCACGTAATGTCTGCTGACCAGCCAGCATACGTTAATGAACTATCACTTGTAAAGGCAAATGTCAATGCTCCTGTTGGATGTGTAGACGTAAAAGACCCTGGATTTGCAGTACCTGAAAATGCACCTAAAAGTGGGAAAGAATTATTCGGGCCATCATAAATTCTCAAAATATCTAAATTGTTTTCAGTTCTAAAAGCAGTAAAAGTTGCCGTAATAATTTGACCTAGATTATCTGGTATTAAAGTTGTTATTTGGTTTTCAGAGTTTGTATAGTTGCCACTGGCACCACCACTATCAGTAAATGTAGATCCACAAATTACAGGAGGCACATAAGGCGCACATGATAAACTGGCTTCCCATCCAGCATAAGTCACAGAGAAGTCACTTTCAAAGACAAATGTAAGTGCGCCTGTGGTATGAGAAGATGTAAATGGACCTGGAAGAGCTGTCCCGTTAAACACACCCAATAAAGGTGATGTGGCATCAGGGCCGTCGTAGACGTATAAATCATCTGCAAATTCTAAATCAAATTGTGTAAAAGTAACTGTAACAGCATCACCAGCTGTGTCAGGAAAAAAGGTGGTTGGTTGGTTTTCGTTATTTGAATAATTTCCTGTTGCACCACCACTGTCATAGAAAAATGAACTACAAGTTGGAGGCGTAGTACAGCTTACATTTGCTTCCCATCCGCTACTTAAACCCGAACTGTTACTAGTGAAAACAAATGTTAAGGCTCCAGCGGGATTCGTAGAAGTAAACGAGGATGGGGCAGCTAAAACATTTCCTAATGAAGTAAATGTGTCATTTGGGCCATCATATACGGTTAATACATCACCAGGCAAAATATTAAATACTGTAAAATCTACGGTTACAGTGCCACCAGGAACTGGTGGGAAAATTGTTGTTGCTCGTGATTCATTATTTAAATAGGTTCCAGTAATACCTCCTGTATCATAAAAATTTGTTCCACAAGTTGGAGGTGGAGGCGGATTGGTACAGGAAACATTTGCTTCCCAGCCATCACCAACGTTTGTATTATTACTAATAAAAACAAATGTCAGCGTTCCTGTTGCGTCAGTTGATGTAAAAGTGCCTGGTAGTGTAGTTCCTGAAAATGAGCCAAGTAAAGGATAAGTGTCATTGGGACCATTATAGATTGTTAAGTTGTCTCCCGAAGCTAAATCAAAATCGGTGAATGTAATGGATGCCGTTCCGCCAGCGGCAAAAGGATAAATAATGGTAGTATTAGTTTCGTTGTTTGAATAGCTACC